>ERZ772851.12-NODE-12-length-220037-cov-15.002123_pt1 | contig 220037 bp, 177 predicted proteins | sample MGYA00512137_ERZ772851 | MGnify/ENA primary metagenome ERZ772851 (study PRJEB29015, sample SAMEA2737663) | human gut metagenome | biome: human gut; feature: human-associated habitat; material: faeces | place: China | collected 2012 ... | reverse complement strand
GTGTTGGGATTCCCTGCCGCAGAACGGCGGACATGCCAGTCGCTATCCTTTGCCAACTCCATGAGCACATCGACGGGTGTGTTGGGGTTCCCTGCCGCATTACTGCGGACAACACAGTCACTATCCTTTGCCAGTTCTGTGAGCACATCGGCGGGTGTGTTGGGATTCCCTGCCGCATTCATGCGGACATCACAGCCGCTATCCTTTGCCAGTTCTGTGAGCACATCGGCGGGCGTGTTGGGATTCCCTGCCGCATTCATGCGGACATTACAGCCGCTATTTAAGATCTCATTTTTGTCCATTGTATTTCTTATTTAATTGTTTGACTTTATTTCTCATCAATCTTGCCAGCTCTTTATGCCGGTAGTCGTCGGACTTTTCCAACGCTTTTGCCGATCTTTCCAGCAGGCTGACGATTGACTGTATTTCATAGTCTTTCATGAATTGATTATTTCATTGACTAATTCATCGGCTTCGTATATCCTTTCGGCTATCTTCTTGAAGATGTTATCATCTGGATATATCCGTCTGATAAACATGGAGGGCTTCTCGAACGGGTTATATACGATGAAATCGCACCAATCGGCTTCAACGCACATGAGTTCGGACATGATTTGGTAATAGTACTTAGGCTCCGTGGACAGGAGGGTATCGTTGTCCTTTATCTTGTGGAAGTATTTGGCGTATGTGGCCGTTCCCACGCTTTTTATCTCGATTACCCCTTTCTCCCGCTTATTCTCATCGTAATAATATCCGTCGGGGCTGGCTGCGAAATGGGCAATGGTGGGGTGTTTGCATAGTCCTACCTCGACGACACGGCGGCCTGTTTTAAGTTCGTATATGCGCCGGGCATCGGGCTCGTTCTCCGTTCCCCATCGCATTTGCTTGGTCGATATGTCTGTCTGGGTGATATAGTCGGAGAAAAATCCATCGTCGTTTATCATAGCCGGGTTGAGCATGCGCTCTCCCGCTACTTGGTAAATATAGTTCATGGCGCATTCTCCGACCCCGTTGCCGCTTCTGTTCGTTTTCATCAGGTCGCCTATGCGGCTGCCCGTGAAACAACCGAGGCGTTTCCTGTACCATTCAAGAGTCCTTTGCGCTTCCATCGTCGAACAGTGTCTGTTTAGTTCCTTCCTGATTGATTCCCTCTTTGACACCGGCTGCTTCTCCGGCTATATCTTTGAATTTGCTGCTTTTCGTGCCTCGGTATGGCTTCATAATCTCATCTACCGTCGTATCTCCATCTTTGAGGGATTGATGAATACCGGAAAGAAGGGCAATCTCATTGCTTCGTATCTGGGTGATAGTCTGCTTGCCGCACAATTTTATAATCTCCTCCTCGGTGATGTTGTACTCGTTCTTGAAAAATTCAATCCATTCTGCTTTTGCTTTTTTGAGTTTGTCTTCGTTTGACAGGTCGCCTGTTATAAAATTCTGCGCTGACCGATAGACTTTATCCGTTATGCTCTTGGGTATGACCGAAAAAACAGCATTGCGGTAGGCTATTGCGTTGGCCGCATTGCCGGTTACGGTTATCATGTCGTCGGAATACCGTTTGCCGTACTTGTCGATTATGGACCGTCGAACCTCGAATGCGCTTGCCACATTCGTTTCCAAATCCCACGCCGTACCCCGGCTTATAATTTGACGATCGGTAATTTGTACGACTTTGGCCTCTGTACGCATGTTCCCCCAATTCGATACGATTATCTTGGCAAGATGGACAGAAGGGCCGGTAATGGGTTTATTTCCCCGTGGAAGGGCATAACCGCAGGATTGAGCCGTCTCCTTGTCCATTGTCGCCATGACGATGGAGTTATCTATACTCCGCCTAATGTCTCTCGGATATTGCTTGGCCGTGGCTACTTGCGAATCCACATTTGCCCGTTCGAGGGCGTCTATTTGCATGACTTGTGGCTGTGCTTGAACCTGTAATACTTCGTACTCTGACATATTTTTTTGTTTAAAGGGTTATGTTTCTTTTTATACACCGCATATCCTCACGGACGGGCGGTGAATATGCTTGATTTATATGGAATTATAGCTACTTATTTAATTCATGATTTTTAAAAGTTCATCTCTGGTAATACAGTTACGTGTGCCGATTTTTTCCGGTTTGGCGTTAATTGCATTCAAACGCTTCAACAATTCTTTGTAAGTGCACCCTAATAATTCTGTTGCCTTTCTAACCGGTACATAATCAGGCAAGAATATATCTCCATAGCCTTTCTTTATACCGGATATTGCATGGTTAATTACATCTTCCAATTTTCCGAGCAACATATTGTTTTCATCTCTCACTACCTTGATGATTGTATCTTCTATTCCCATATCCATTAATCTTTTAATCGTTTTTCCACTCTCATTGACGCTCTTACTCTCGCATTCCTCAACCTGCACATATCGCCAGTGTCTCCGAATACCTGCACAACGACGAACAACAAGCTGAATAGTATAGAAACCCCGAATTGTCGTATCTTTTTCAAATCGAAAGCCTTTCCCAAGTACCGGCAAATGACATACAGAGTCAATTCACTGCTGGTCGATATACCTAATTTGAGGTATATGCTTTTCTTCTGCGTCTTGGTCGTCCATACAGACTTCCCCAGATTTTCTGCGACCTCTTTGTCTTGAAGCCCCTTTGCGTACTCCTTAGCGACTGCCCATTCTCCGGCAGTCAATATCAGCTCTTTCTCCATACCAATGTCCTCCATTCAGGCATTCCATCGTTCTCCACAGATACTTTACCAACTCCATACTCATGAGAGTTTCCCAGTTGTTTCATGTAAGACTTCAACCGGCGATAAGCACTACATGTCTTAATATCGTCATAGAAAGCATCTCCAACCTCCATACGAATCATGTACTTACACTTTCCACGTACTCCTTTCGGCTTGGGTATTATCCGCTTTACATCGGCTATGCACCTGAATCCTACTTGTATTTTCATCGTTTCCATATTCTTGTTTTTTATATAATAAAAGGAGCCGACCCTATTGTTTTTTTAGGCTCTGGCTCCCTCCTCGTAACATTCCCGTGTTAGTTCGTTTTCTCGTCCTGCACACCCGACAGGGCAAATGTCGATAATGCAAAGAAAGCCATGCTTATAATGAGCTGTCCGATACTGGCATTGATGAATGCTGCTATTACCCCGAAAAAAGAGGCGAACATGAGCAGCAGGCAGATGGCTATAAATAATCTGTACATATTCTTGTTTTATTCAAATTCAAAACTGTCATTAAACTTGCACATTTCTATTCCGTCCTCGTCGTACACTTCGACCTCGTATTTCACTTCGATGGATCCGTCTACATAATCGGGTGTGAAATAGTCGCCGTATGTAACCGTCGTACCATCGTATGCATCGTATATTACGTGTACGGGTAATATCTCATCGTCAACCTCTACGTCCAAATCGAGGTCTCCATACATCGATTTGTCCTCTCCTATCCGCTCGCTCACCACATATTCGAGTTGCTTCTCTACTTCTCGGCGAATCTTGTTGATTGTATAGTCGCTTATCGACAGGCTAACCATTTCATATTGCTCCGTTGTCATAGCTTATATTAGGTATTGGTTATGTTTGTTATTTTCTATACTTTTGTATCATTGTTGTGGCACAAAGATACAATCAAAAATGATTATATCAAACAAATATGATTGATATAATAGTTAATAACTATAATTTGATTATGACACTAAGAGAACTATTAAAAGAAAAAGGAATACCCCACAAAGTTGTGTCTGATGCACTTGGAATACACCCCAATAATATACCACGTTATGACGACTTAATGAAACGTAGTGTAGAGGAAGTTCTTGCCATATCTAAGGCCACCAATATAGAAGTATCAGAATTGATTGGTATTTCATTACCTAAAACCCCAGAGAATGCAGCCCCGATAACACAGGAACGCTTGTTTTCTGTCATCGAAAGCCAACAAAGGACAATCGAAAACCTTTCAAAAAAATAGTTTTCTATATTATATGAGAATAAAAGAGATTATTAAAGAAAAAGGATATACACAAGCACAATTTGCAGAAAAACTCGGTATATCTCTTTCTGCATTAAATCAGCAAATGACTGGTAAACCCTCACTATCAACCCTTGAAAAGATAGCCGAAGCTCTTGGTGTAGAAATATGGGAGTTGTTTATTTCCCCAAAAGAATTTCCCACACAAGGTCTTAAATGCCCTCATTGTGGAAAGCCTATAAAAATCAATATCGAATAGTTCCCCTGCAACAGATGTCTGTTTTACAACCCGAATCCGACGGGCAGGGGAATATAGTATAATGGAAAGCTGTCTGAACTACTTTTGACAAAATTTGCCAATCCCTTTCTCTCTCCATTTTTTGTTCGTTTCTATTTTATTGAACTTGGTGAAGCGTGCCCGGTTGCCGAATTACCGGATATTACTTACACGTCACGACTTCGTTACTTCACCCCGACCGATCGCAAGTCTCGGCGTTCCCGCTATTGCGACTCTCGGTGTTCTTCACGTACGCCAACATGTCAATGAGCTTTTTTGTGGGGAGGCGGGAATCGAACCCTTGCTCGCTCCGAAGAACCGATACCCAACATACTGGTTCTTTTATTCGGTTGCTCTACCGTTGAGCTACTCCCCTATTTTCGTTAAACTTTATTCATGTACTTGATAAGAGCATTTTTAGAGTATCGCAATGATCCATTTATTTTTACACATGGTATTACTTTACGTTTCTTGTATAGAGTAGATTTCGATAATCTCATGAAGTCGGCAGCTTCATCGACAGTGAGAAATTCGTCTGTATCCTCGATAACAAGATTCTCCGCTACCGTTCTCAGTTCCTTTCTTACGAGTTTATACAACTCCTCGGCTATCATTTTTGCGTCAGTCCGATTCATGCTTTTATCTTTTTCGTTTTTCTCTCGGCTGGTTTATCCTACCATCTTGTGTGAGACGATTCCGCCCTTTTTGAGAGCAAGCTCCCTTATTCGTTCTGGTTGCTCTCCGTCCGTGCGAAAGTTTATCGCCCCGTAGACAGTGCGGTCTGTACAACCTACCTCGGCGGCTATCTCCTTAATAATCTTTGATGGGATACTGATGTATTTTACTTTTCTCATTGCTTTTTTACATTTAATCGTTTATATTTGCACATTATGTTTTTTGTTTCAATCTTGAAATATGTTCGTTTCAATGATTACGAGTACAAATATGGTGGTTTATTTTCAACTAACAAAATAAATGATTGAAAATATTCAACTAAATAACAATCATTAACTTTTAAAATATGAGTATCAAAGAAAGAATATCACAATATCTTAAATATAAAGGTATAAGTGATTATAGGTTTGAAAAAGATCTAGGATTATCCAAAGGCTATTGGAATAAAGCCAAGAATCCCTCCTATGAAATTTTAATCAGAATATGCGGTATATATACCGACATTTCCCCAGAATGGCTTTTAACAGGCGAAGGCGAGATGTTAAGGCCTGCGACTATATCAACGAGGGATAACCTGAATATATCTGGCGGAAATAAAGGTAATATACGTCAAGGAGATGTTAATAATAACATCTCTATATCATTGCCGGAAAAAGGTACTCAAAAAATTATTGACCCTGACGGAACAGTCACAATAGAGAATACTAGTTCAGGCGTCCAAAATAACCTGAACGAGATAGACATGCTTAATCAAAGGATACAATACCTCGAAAGAATCGTTAGTGGACATGAGGCTACAATAAAGTCTCTTGAAACAACAATAAAATCCAAAGATGATTTAATATGTATTTTGAGTGGCTCATTAGATAAACAAGATTAGATGGTTAACAATCGCAATATACTAAACAATTTCTTAATATAAGAAAAACTAATATAATAGTAAAGTCATGAAAGAATTAATTAAGAAAATACTTAGTGAGAGCCATCAAAATATATATTTTATTATTTGAACAATGATAAACACAATGAGCTTCCTAAGTACTCAAAACAATGGATTAGGAGAATTTATACTATTTATATTAGGAATAATTCTTTTAATTTACATTATTGGCGCTTGCATTAATTACCCAAAAGTGGAAAAAAAACTTACTAATCTAAATATGAAGATTAAAGAGAAAACTTTTGAATGGGAGTTAAAGGAAGAACATTTGAACCATGTAATAAAACAATATCAAAATAAATGTGATACATTAAATAATATATTATCAAGCAAATATCCATTTTACTGTGTGGCAGAACTATATTCTGACGTACAATTATCTGTTTTTGACGAAGCAGCAAATTATTTACAAAACAAGTCGCATCCAGCATATAAATCGGCCGATGAGATAAAAAAAGAATTGAAATCAAAGAGTAGAGAGTATTTGGTTCAATATAAAGAAATGTCTTACAAATATCAGTTTTTATTAAACACATTTCCAGAATTAAAACAATATATAGATGATTATGAAGCGTTAAAAAGTTTAGAATTTTACAATGAATATGAAGAATTTAAAGAATATCGAGATAGAGTTATTGACTTTTTAGATAAAGATGAGTATTCCAAATTAGATGAAATCAGCCGGAATCAATTGGCATTAGACAGATGGGAAAAGAAAAATAAATCAAATTGGACTATTGGAGTTCAATACGAAATGTATATAGATTACCTTTTAAGGAAAGAAGGCGTGATAACAGACCATTTTGGCAGGAAAGGATTAAATGATCTAGGTCGTGACATTATAGGGTATTATACAAACGAAAATGGAGAGGAAGAAATCTATATCATACAATGCAAAAACTGGTCTGCAAACAAAGAAATTCATGAGAATGTTGTATGTCAATTATTTGGTACAGCTATGGAATATGAAATAACACAAAAAGATAAGCGATTTACGAGAGTTATTCCAGTATTATATACAACTACAAAACTTTCTGACACAGCAATGAAATTTGCAGAAAGATTAAACGTATATGTTTCAATAATCCCTATGGGTAAATATCCAATGATAAAATGTAATATAAACAGTGGCAATAAAATATATCATCTCCCATTTGACCAACAATATTATACTACAAAAATAAGTAATGAAGGAGAATTTTATGCGTGGACAGTAAAAGAAGCAGAAGAAAAGGGATTTAGAAGAGCCCATAGATACAAGGGAAATAAAAATAATTAAATACTTAACTAATATATGATGAGAAATATAATTCTATTAAGTGTCTTACTCTGTTCCTCATTCAATATGATATTGGGACAAGAGATTTGGGACAAAGAGACCTCTACCTATGTGAATCACGATGTGGGGTTTCATTGGAATTTGATAAGAGGGGTTGATTGGATTAAAATCCCGACTAATAATGAAAATACGGTTTTCAAAGCGACATCGGATGTGGGGATAACAGTCTTTGTATCTACAAGAAATTTGGGTGTAGATAGTGGAGAACATGATGCGTGTGACTTTATAGAAGAGCTCAAACAAGAGTATGGAACGATGTTAAGAAAGAGAGACGCTTTTTTGGGGTCGAAATCGGAAATTAAATATATTGTATGTAGTAACTTTTCAGGAAGAGACGCAATAAAAATTGTTATCAAATGCTCATTATCTGATGATATTCATAACGAATCTTATTATGAAATAAGCTATAATTTTTTAAAGGGAGAAATATTGTTTGGGGTAGTTGCTCAAATAATGGAAGAAGCATATTATTACTTGGACGAGAGTGATATAAAATCTATTTTTTATGGATTTGGGTTGAATGCAAAATAAAGAGATGACATGGGAAGATTGAATTTAGCGACCGTGATTATTTTGATATGCGCCATAGTAAGAAATGTGATGGGAATAATAACGGCAGCTATGAAATATCAAATTGATAAAACTTTATATAATTTGCCTGAAAATTATACTGGACTACTTGTATGCGACATTGGAGTAGCTGTTGTTTTTGTCCTATGTTTCATATTGATCCTACGGTTAAATAAATGGGGCTATTATACTTTTATAGCGACCAATATAGTGTATATGATATTAGTTGCCATTATTGGTGGAGACACGGTTAAATGTACATTATTGGGTATATTGTACATGATAGGAATGTCGTTGTTAATGCTTTTGAAAAAGAACGGTATCAATGGCTTTGTCTCTTTGGGAATAAAGGAGATGCCAGTTTCTTTGAAAGACGAGAATGAGGATTTCGAAGAGGACGATACATTTATATCGGAAGGAAAATCGAAAGAGAACATGGTTAATGAAAATTCTTGCCCCTACAATAAAGAGGTTGGAGAATTGGATAACGAGAAAAAGACAGACGATGAAAGGTTTGACAAAGAAGCTATTAGTTTCAATAATGTTCTTGGTTTGATAGTGAAACATAAAGATTTTACACTTATACTGTTACTTATTATTATACTTATTACTTTATATTATTTTTCAATCAAATAAATATATTATGGAGGCATTTATTTTATCTTGGGCATTCCCCGTCCTCATATTAATAATAATATCCTGTATTACTTTCTTATTAGTAAAAAAATACATGGATAAAAAAATAGCAAACATTGTATTTGCTATTTCTTTATTTCTTAGCGTTGCAATAGGGCTTTATATTCAAAACAATAGGTTTGTAGTCGAAAATTACAAATATGTTGTTTTTACAGTATATGATAAACTTACAGGAAAAACACACTCAACATACGATAACAATCATTGACATGAAAACAAGTATCATCACTAATCTTGTTATTTGCATTGTGTTATTTTCTACATAATATTAGCATTACGTAACACAGCAAAAGTATATACAACTGTGATACAATGTAAATAAATAAATGTATAAACATTTAAATAACAGGAATTTACAATTTATCGGTTAATCCTTCCCGGACAACAAAAAGTAAGGGGTTAGCAAAATGCTAATCCCTATTTTTATATCTATTAATCAAGCACTTATGTTATAACATACGGTCTTTGAGGCCTAATATATATAAATGGTAACCCTCATTTACTAATTTTTCGTTATTCTTATCAAATCAGAATTTAATCTAAAACTTTATCTATGACTGGTTTTATTAAAGATTCCATCACATCATATCCTTGTGAATTAGGATGCACTCCATCATTCGTGTATTTAGATAACTGATCTCCATTGGAAATACAAACCATATTAGAATAATAATCTACAAAAGGTATCTGCCTATCTTTCGCATATGTAGCCAAGCGCTTATTTAACGCTGTTATTTTTTGAGTGGCATCTTTGATAGACGGATTCCAGCTAAAACTCGAACTAGGTAAAGTCGTAGTAAGAATTACTTTTATCCCATTAGCTCGAGCCAATTCTACCATAGAAATAATATTCCCAAAAGAATAGTCTTCGTTGTAGGCCCCTGCATTCTCGGCAATATCATTAGTTGCAGCATTAATAACGACAACTTCCGGTAAAAGATTTATTACATCTTCACGGAAACGTAACAACATTTGATAAGATGTTTGTCCTCCTATGCCTCGACCCACATATCCATTCTGTTTAAAAAAGTCAGGATGTTGATTCACCCAGCCTTCCGTTATAGAATTTCCTATAAATACCACTCGTTTAGGAACAATAACAGTTACTTTCAAAAGCTTATTTTGCTCTGCATAATGCTTAAAATTAGCCCAATTTTGAGCGTTATCTTGTGAGAATGAATAAAATTCTACCATACAGAATAGAATACTTACCCCAAAAAGCAATATCTTCTTCATCATTTTCAAAATCTAATCGTCTTATTACAATTTAATACATAAACTATATATCATTCTTCTATATCTATATTTTTATCAATACTATATTGTTTAACATCTTTCATCAATGCATCTTTTTTATCTGTATCAAAATCGAAACATACACCCACCTTATTCTTTTTCTGAACGATACTCCGGTTGAGGCTGACGACAAATATGTTTCGGATCTATACTGGCATATAAATAAGAGCCCTGTTCAAAATACAACTCAACATAATCTTTCATTAAAATAGTGCCCGATTTATATTTCCCAGCAGGAATCACCACACGTCCACCTCCATTAGCAGAGCAATCTGTTATTGCCTGATTAATAGCTTCACTACTAAGGAACGAAGAATCCTTCTTTACTCCATAATCCAATATATTATATTCTCCAACATTACTTCTCTCTTGCGAATAACAAGTTAAAACCAACAAGGGAAACAAATAAACACAAACCGATTTCATAACATTCATTCTTTATCGAAAAAGATAGCACTGCACACTGGATAATCAGGATTTCCATAATGGTCATAAAAGAAACGAGTAATCCGGAATTGAACATTTCCCGACACACCAAATGATAGATAAACTCCCTCTTCAAAATTATTAAGAAGATAAGATGCTAATATTCTTTTTGTATTGACATCTATCACATCAACCACTTCCTGGCAATTTTTTTCCTTATAATCTGCAAAATATAACGACACTTTTGTATTTTCCTCCACAGTAACATCGATCAATTGATGAAGAACCGAGGTCCTAACTGCTTCAATCCGTCCTTTTCCTTCTACTTTCTGCAAAGAGACAGGTCGAGTACTATTGTTATCCAACACTTTAAGAGAATCACCTATATAGGACAGCATACAAGTTTTAGGTAATTTTGAAGAATGGCCGAATATATCATATCCCTTTTTCCCATACTTCCTCTTCCAATTGCCATGAGTTTCAACATCTTTACAAATAAACGTCGCTGTTCCCGACGGCGGATTAGAATAAATAGTCGATCTATCTGTCATATCAGTTCCAGCAGGAACTATGATCTGAGCTCTATCTGGCTCTTGCGACAGGTAAATTTGATTTTTATTTATCTTTCTACCTTGTTCCAATAATCTTAGCCCCGTAAAATCCTCATTGAACGTATAAATATCGACCTTTTCTATTCCGGTCCATTCTCTCGGGAAATACCATATCCCCGTTCTTCCTTTCACCGAATAAGCCATTATTTCGAGATGATTTACCCAAAATACAGGGACAAATACATCATGCCCTTCTTTCATCAAATATCCATCTCTATATAAACGATGAACATTGTCATTATCCCATTTACTAACAACATTATCGGATAAAGTCAATGTTATCCCTAATGTGTCCCTAGTTTCATACTTTAATCTCAACAATCGATTCAGATAAAAATAAACATATGTGTGATGTGAAAGTTCTCTCGCAACCTTGAATGGATCACGCTGAAATTGAGTATCTTCTAGTTGCACACTCGCCCCAAAAACTTGAAATCTTCGTTTTGTTAAATCTATCTGTCCCCCATACAACTCGTCATGAGTACCATCTCTACCACCACATGCAATATAAGGAGCGACTTCCATTTGATTAATATTCAACGAAGCCCACCAATCCCATGTAACTCCCAACGAACACACTCCATAAAGATTGGTATCGGCATATTCACCGATTAACTGAATACCATATTCGGTTTTCAAATACTCCGCAGCCTTCTTTATAGCCGATATCTGATCTTCTTTTGTCACATAATGATATAAACTAGGTGGATACTGTGTCTCATTATCGAAATATAGTACTCCGGTTTCTTTAACCAAAGGAACTTGTTCTATAAAAGCATCGATCCGTTGCTTTGTCACCCCAGCATTCCATTCATTTACCATATTGACAAAATAGCTTTGGCGATCCCACCAAATATCACCCTTTACCAAAGAACCGTCTGTATTTCTGCACAACAAGTCATTTTCTTCATAAAAATTCCATTTTTCTGAATCCATATATGCATCAAACGGGTTCACATGGAAAGTACAAGTCGTATTATATTTTTTAGCCTCTTCCATCAACCATATCAAAGCTTCTTTCCCTTTCCTACGACCCGGAGCTGTAAAACTATCATCTACCGGAGCCCACCACGGATAAGTATGATCATGTCCATTCTGCTGGAAACCTCCTAACACAACGATCTTGGGAATTCCTCTTGTAATACAATCTATTTGCCTTAAATAATTAGCAACCAAAGACATATCCAAATTGGATATTTGATCAGGAAGAGCACAACGTAACATGACTTTAAAAGTCAATGTCTGAGACAAATCTTTCGAATAAGGATATAACGGATAATTGTATGTTAGCCCAGCCGAATTAACTTGTGATAAAAACAACGAAAGCCCGACAAAAAAGCCGACTACAATAAATTTCAATTTATTCATAATTAAACAATTACATAAAATACAAAACCTGTGTCACAGAGACACTTTCACTCAATGACACAGGTTACAAAAACGAACTTATCTCTTAACTATACGCGATGTTACCACAATCGCCCCATTATGAAGTGATACAAGATAAGTTCCATTTCCCAAATCAGAGAAGTTCAACAAATTATCTCCGACACCTAAATTTATCCTTTTTACCAATGATCCATCAATAGAATAAACACAAAGCGTACTTGTTCCGGCAAAAGGATTCGTTACGACCAATTGTCCGGTAGTCACCGATGGATACACATTCAACTGAGCTTGTTCCACAGCATCGATACCCGATCCGTCTCTATATTCAACAGCTCCTATTGATGGGGATGCTGGACGCATTCTTCCTGTTTGGTCCTCTGTATTGGAAGAATTCGGAGATCCGTTTCCTACGGCAGGATTATTTTCACCCGTTAATAAATGAACATACTGCCCATCCACTTCTGCAATAGGAGCTAAATAAGTACCAACTGTGAATGGACTATCCAACGGATAGAACCGGCCCTCACCATATCGAGTATCGTCCCAAATACAATAGTTACGCACAAAAGAACCAAAAACAGTACCATAATCAACATCTTTATCTCCATTTTCCACGTAAATACAATTATCAAAATCTATTGTCGCAGTTCCTCCCGATATATACATGGCATTCTGTCCATCAGCCGAAGAATTACCTACAATCGTACAGTCATAGATACTGATAGATGAAGCTCCTTCCCAACTACCATCAATAATACCGCCATTCGTCGGAGAGGAATTACCACTAATCGTCATATTTTGACACGTATAAGCTGCTCCCTGAAAAGCAATCGCTGTGCCTGTATTATTTACAATGGAAACATTTTTCATTAAACCGCTCGATCCCCAACCTATACCGGCGATAGATTTTCCAGAATTTCCTGTAGCATAGCAATTGGTTACATTTATTTCTTCACCCATTTGAACTTTAAAAATAACCCCATTCTGCCCGGCTGCACTTTTATTATTCGTATATATACAATTACTTATAGCCCCTACGCTTCCATCGAACCAACCTCCGGGATGAGCGTTAATTTCATTGCCGTTAAAAACACAGTCGGTAATTGTAAACGTACCATCTAAACGAACTGCTCCAGCTCCACCTCCTGTATTTTTATCGAATGTACAACCTTCTACTACACAGTTCGATGATTTATTCGAATAAACGCCGACTCCGTCCCAACCATCGTTCTCTATAAAATCACAATTCCTAACAGTCATTTCACTTCCGGCATCTTGTTCTTCTGCATAACATAATATACCAGCCCCATTACTACTACATGAATTTCCTTTAAATGTACTTTCTGTTGCATTGACTATCATACTTCCAAAACATGCTATCGCACCTCCACTACCTCCAAAATTTCCCTCGAAAGTACTGTTTTCTACATCTACGTCCCAATTATAGGTGAGGACTCCTCCCCCGTTCTGGCCACTTATATTATTAAAGAACGAGCAACTAGTCAAAGTTAATTTGGGATTTGCTGACTGATCGGGTTTCTGCAACTTAATAGCACCACCCCATTTTGCTTTGAATCCATCAAATACACAATTTATAAGTGTTAATCCACTTCCAGCAGGAGAAGTTGCATCGGGAATCAGAGTACCACCCAAAACAACTATCGCCCCGGCACCGCCAGAAAAATCACCCATATAATCGTTATCAGGTCCCGACATCCGCCCCGTAGCGTGACGGAAAATAAAGCCATCAACTACGATATCCTGCTCGCCCAATAAACCATAAGCAATCGTATAGACCGTATCGGTATCATTAATAGCACCATCTAATATAGTCTCATTTTCTTGTACATTCCGTTCCGCTCCACCGGTAGATGGATAACCACCTAAAACCGTAACACCGCCTGACAACTTAAACCGCTTCTCTATATTGGGTGCGGTAGAATTACCCTTGTAATCTACTGTCGGTTTATAAACTCCGGCTCCGACATGAACCGTCGTCCCGGCAGAAGCATTATAGAGAACTTCTCCCAAGTCGTTTTTTGCATTAGCCCAATCACTACCACTACCATTTCCTGCTCCGGAAACCGTAACATACACGTCTGTCGCAAATACATTCATCGCAACAAGACTCAATGACGAAATCAGTAATTTTACCTTTTTCATGATAAATCTTATTTTTAAGGATTAGTATTAAATAATTAAAATCATTCAATTGATTCGGGAAATTATAGCAGACCAACCTCCGCCCGGAGCCATCGTTACTTTCAATTTTTTCCCGGACACGATATTTTGTTCCTCTATTTTGTAATCGTTTCCGTTCCTGTCGGCATTTATCCCGTCCTTGAAAATTTCAGCTTTCCACAGTCCCTGGCTTAAAAAAGAGAAATCCAAAGATATTTCCCGCTTATCCCAATTCGTGATAGCTCCAACATACCACTTATCACCTTTCCGTCTCGCAACCGCCGCATATTCACCGACTTTCCCCGCAAGGGAAACGGTTTCATCAAATACCGTAGGAAGTTGTGCTATATAATCGGTTGTCTCCTGTTCTTTTCTATAATTGTTAGGGCTATCGGCCATCATAACCAACGGAGCTTCAAACACTACATACAAAGCAACTTGATGCGCACGTGTACCTTGACTCATAGGTGTTCCCCAAATGCCTTTATAGCTTTCCCTGTTAGCATTGACCATCGCCCCCGGCGTATAATCGACCGGCCCAGCCAGCATCCTCAAATAAGGTATGGTCACATCATTTCGAGGCATATCAGGATAATCCCCTTTCAAATATTCCAGACCATAAACGCCCTCAAAATTGATAACATTCGGGTAAGTCCTCTGTAATCCCGTAGGCTTATAACACCCATGCAAATCAATAAGCAAATGATATTCAGCTGCTTTCTTCGCCAACCGTGTGCAAAAATTCACTACACGTTGGTCGTCCCTATCCATGAAATCCACCTTGAAACCTTTCACTCCAAGGTCGGAATAGTGTTTCAACGCTTCGTCCATCTTTTGGTCCAAAGGCAACCACCCTGCCCACAACAAAATAGAGACATTTTTCCGCTTCGCATATTCAATGATTTCGGGAAGATCGATATCCTCTACGGGAGTCATAATATCGGTACTCATTGCCCACCCTTCATCTAATAACACATATTCTATTTTATTTTCAGAAGCGAAGTCAATAAAATATTTATAAGTTTCAGTGTTTACTCCCGCTCTAAAATCTACGCCATATATGTTCCATGCGCACCAATAATCCCATGCCAGTTTGCCCGGTTTTATCCAAGAAACATCGTCCACTTGACAAGGTGTCGCCAGTTTATACACCATATCGCTGTTCAAAAGGTCTTTATCTTCCTCGGCTATAATCACGGCTCTCCACGGATAGAACCTTTTTCCGGTCGTTTCCGCCAGATAATCGGCTCTTTCCTCGACAAGAGCTTGCAGGTTATTATGACCTCCTTGAACCTCTTTCTTTACAAAAGGAGCAAAATCGCCCGTCAATCGAGTATCTCCCGTCTTCTTCAAAAACATTCCCGGGTAGTCGATCAAATCAGCATCGGTAATCGCCACCTTTATTCCGTTAGGCATCCCCACGAGAATGGGAGCGAAAGCCGGCCAAAAATCAGACATACCTTTCAAATTAATCGTTCGATACTCATTTTCAAAAGACTGAGAATAAACATCTTTCTCATTGGCTCTCACATACCCTACCGTCACATCGTGGTCTTCACCGGCAAAACAAAACTCGGCTTTTTCAGACTGCACAGCTACCGGCTCTTTCGATTTAAAATTTGTCTCCCAACGATAGGCCACACCATCGTCATATGCTCGGAAGTACAAATTATAATTTCGAAATTGCATTTTCAATTCATTATATCGGTCTATCACCTCTCTCTTTTTATAAATAACAGCATCGATAATCTCATCGACCTTTTCGACAGAAAACTTTTTCAATCTAGGATTACGGCCTATCGCCTCTCCATTCCGAAAGGTCATCGAAATTTCAGACGGAGCTATAATTTCGGTATCGGCAAAACAGGCACTCCACGCAATCACGGAGTCGATGCTCACCGTAACCGATATTTTGCCATTCGGCGAATCCACAAACAACTCTTTCGCCCCCACGCACATGGGGAAAAATGCCAGCATGGCAAGTCCTATCGATAATACTTTTTTCATAATTATTCCTTATAATTGATTTTCCACTCCGACGGTTCCCCACTTAGACGGTTTCGAGCCCATCACAAACTCCAATGTCCCGCCATTGGCAATATCGGTATGTTTGAACGAGCATGCGTCCAACGGCTCCCCGTTCAGTTTAACCGACTGAACATAGATATTTTTATCGCTGGCTTTCTTCGCCTTGATCGATAAATCTCTCCCATTTTCCAAATGAATAACAGCCTCCTCGAACGTGGGACTGGATATCAAATACAAATCCTGCCCGGTATTGGGATAGAAACCAAGAGCATGAAAGACATACCACGACGACATTGAGCCCGAATCGTCATTACCGGGGATTCCTTCTTTCGTCGTATTGTAACGCTCCTTCAACGTCTTTCGCACGACCTCGGCCGTTTTATCGGGTCGACCCACGTAATTATATAGGGTAGGCGTCAAAAATCCCGGTTCGTTCGAGATTTGGAACAGCCCCATATACCACCGTTGATCCCATTTCTCATGAGAAAAATAAGTATCCAACCTCCGGGTGAACTGCTCTTTCCCTCCACATTTCTCGATGAGAGCATTCACATCATGCGGAACATAAAAAGACAGCTCCCACGAGAACGTCTCGTACACGAAATCGGGCCATGTTCCACCTTGAAAAACCGAATAATCATTTTCGCTCCACCAAGAGCCGTCGCTATAACGAGGCCACACAAAGCCCTTAAAGCCCAAACTTTCCACATCGGGATTCCACAAATTTTGCCAATTTCGGGAACGTTCCATATACTTTTGGGCAATCTCTTTTTCTTTCAGTCCACGAGCCAATGTAGCAATGGCATAGTCACAATTGGCATACTCCATGGTACGAGTCCCCGCGCGCTCGAATTTTGTCGATACAAAACCCTTCTCATTATAATCACTGATACCGCCGCGTCCTTCCTTTCGCTCGTCATCACCGGGAGACACTTCGGCGTTCTTTATCATCGCCTCCAATGCCAATTCGTAATCGATACCTTTCAATCCTTTGACATAAGCATCGGCAAAAAGTATATCGACATTCGATCCACCTTGCACCCGGCCATTGTCATCACCGCTCCTCGCATCGGGGGCATATCCCTCGTGTCGGTATATATCCAGCAAAGAACGCAACATATCTACCTGTTTAGAAGGCGTCAACAATGTGAATAAAGGGTGTGTCGCTCTAAATGTATCCCAAATACAATAGTAATCATCGTAATACGATTCGTCCGATATCCATTTCGAATTTTCTCCGGTCTTGTCTACTGGCTGCAAATAGCTATGATACAAAGCTGTATAGAAAATCTTTTTCTGCTCGTCACTACCTTTAACCTCTATTTTGTTCAATATCTCGTTCCAACGACTCACACAGGCGGCTCTCACCTCGTCGAAATTCCACGAATTCATTTCTGACAAATTCATTCGCGCTTTCCCGGTACTTAAATAAGAGATGCCCACTTTGACCGTAACTTTCTGCTTATCAGAAGTGCGATAGGAAAAATAAGCACCTGTCGGTTCACTGGTATCATATTGTTCTCTTTTCCCAGGTTCAACTCGATGGCTCTTCCATGTACCACAATCATCGGACGGAGTATCAAACACAGCGTAGAAATAAACCGTGTACGGCTCACCTATATTCCAACCTCCTCTAACCCGAGTATATCCCTCAATCTCTTTGTCCGAAATAATCCTTACTTCTGAGCCTACTAAATATTGTCTTTCATGAGAAGACAAGAAACTCCCCAAATCAATAATTATTTTTGAATCATCACTCGCTGGAAAAGTATACTCATGCATTGCACTACACTGCAAAGCCGTCAATCTAGCCGATGTGCCATATCTTTTCAAATCCACCTCATACAGCCCCAACGCCACATGTTCATTATTTCGAGGAGATGAATAATCTTGCATATCAAGATTCCCGGTAATCGGGGCAAACAGTACATTTCCATACTTACAACCTCCTCCGGTCCCGCTCACATGGACATTACTGAACCCATGTATATTCCCATCGCGATCCCAACCCGCATTCCAATCTTTTCCACCACAGTCAGGACCCACCTTTACCATACCAAAAGGTACACAAGGCCCCGGAAATACATTTCCGCCGCCATCGACCCCGATAAACGGATCGACATACTGCGAAAGATCAGACATCGCATTTCCCTTGAACGATGTAATAGCAACAGACAATGCTGTTACAATTGCTATATTAAAATATTTGTTCATAAAAATTTTGAATTTATTCGATTTCCATTAACGGCTCCGCCTCTAAATTAGGATTTAACTCGATTTCTCTGCTTGGAATAGGCCAAACATACTGATCGGAAGTAAATAACGTGCGTTGTCTCACTTTCACATGGCCTTTCCATTTACCACTTTCTACAACCTGGTATCCACCGGCATTATCCAATTTCATACCAATAATCCAACCGTCTTCGGCATTCAATACATTTTCAGCAATTCCCCAGCGACGAATGTCAAAAAAGCGAGCACCTTCAAAAGCCAATTCCACCCGGCGCTCATTCCTTATTCGCTCTCTCATCTCATCTTTTGTCAAATTATTAGGGAAATCGGGCATTCCTACACGCCATCTCGTCATACCCGAATAATTTCTTATTTTAGCATCTTCCGACGGAGAATTTGCCAATTCATTCCGAGCTTCCGCTGCATCCAAATAAACCTCTGCTAAACGGATTAAAGGGAAATCATGTCCAGTATCCCACACTCCTATCAAACTAGGATCTACATATTTCTTCCACCCATATCCCGTCGGAGAGCCATTGTGTTGGTCCATCTTATCTCCACTCGTACTCCCGGGCTGACTATTATACTCACTACCAGCTAAGGTCGTTCCTCCTGTACCAGTATAATAAATAGAAGCGGCCAAACGAGGATCTCTATTCACATACGGATCGTCAGGATTATAATTCGAACGAGGATCGTCAATCGGATAAGCTTCGCTATTACTTACCTTAACTTCATATGCATCGACCATAGATTGGGTAGGAACCCATGAATTCCAACCTCCATCACTAATACAAGCAATCTTCACCGTAAAGCCATAAAGAGCGCGCTCTGCACTTGTAAACTGAGAATCGTAAATTATTTCTCCACTACCTACACTCGCAGCGTCGTCATAAAAAAGTTTTCTATAACTTTCACCGGTCAATTGATTATTAGGAGTATAAAGAGATTTACCAGATTTTGTAATAACAGAATCCGTTGCATCCCGAGCCTGTTCCCAATACCATTTCTGGTCGGGGGAAGATTTGCGATAATCTCCAGCCATAAACATGCAAATCCGGCTTTTCAACGCAAATGCAGCCCAACGCGTTACTCGTCCATCGTCTTCCTCATTTGTATAAGAAGACGGAAGATTTGCCGCAGCGTAATCCAAATCACTTATTATCTGTTTGGCAATCGCATATTTATCTGTTCTCCGAATAGAAGATGCCTCCTGTATCGTCAATGGATGATCGACCCATGGAACATCTCCAAATTGAGCTATCAAGTAATAATAAGCATACGCACGTTGAAACAAGACCTCTGCCGTATAGCGATTTTTTAAAATCGGATCCATATTTACATTCCCGATATTCACGAGAAAATCGGCACAACGTCTTATCGTAACATATCTTCTATTCCATAATTCCTGTAACGCGGCATGGTTCGCTTCGAACGCATTCAATGCAATTTGTTGAAAATTACCAAACTGATTGCTGTGTTGAGGATAGGTATTATCGCTTGCCGCATCCAAGAAAAGTAAATCGCAACCATACGTATCGCTCTGAGGGAAGGTATTACTATAAGTAGCATTCACTGCACGAAGAGCATCTTCTGCCGTATTCCAATAATTATCTACTGTAACTTTATCATTCGGATATAAATCCAATCCATCGGTACAACTAAAAACAGGAAGCAAACCGATGATCATAAAATAATATATATAGCGTTTCATAACTAAATGTATCTAATGTATTATAGAACAATCAATTTTTACCTATAGTAAGCTCCACTCCAAAGGTGAATGATCTCAACTGTGGATAATATGCTCCTCCCGAAGGACCCTCTGGATCCACATACGGATAAGAAGTCAAAGTGAACAAGTTATTGGCAGATATACTAAACCGAACCTTCTCAAAACATATTTTTCTCGTCCAATTTTTAGGAAGGGTGTATCCCAACTGTAAATTTTTCAATCGTAAATAAGCTGCGCTTTTTACATAGAAATCAGATATCTCGTAATTATTTTGTTGCCCGTTTACATATCGAGGTAATTTTGCATGAGCCAAATTTTCTTGTACCGATCGCTCTGGGTTCCAGCGATCCTCCAATAAGCTCTTTGAAGTCGGATTTAATACAATACCCCCATAAATAAACTCATCTCGTTTACCTACCCCTTGAAAAAATACTCTGAAATCAAATCCCTTGTACTCTCCTGAGAAATCCAGTCCAAACATATATCTCGGAGCACTCCAACCTATATCGGTTTTATCATAACTATCAATTTTTCCATCAGGAACTCCATTAGGCCCAGACAAATCGGCATACTTCAAATCGCCAACTTTTATTTGAGAGGCGTACCCCTCGGGCTTCGGACTGTTTTGTATCTCTTCTTCCGAGGTGAAAAAACCTAAGCATTTATATCCATACAGAGTATTCAAAGGTTTGCCCTCCGCTATTACCGTACGATCATATATATGAGGTCCGGTTCCTTTCAAATCCAAAACCTCATTCATTTGATCCGAAAAAGATAGAGTGACCCCATAATTAAACTCATTAACTTTATCCCTCCACGTTAACTGTAACTCATGCCCCCAACTTGCCATAACACCGGCATTTTGGACAGAAACCGGAATACCGATAACACCAGACACAGGCAAATCCAACAATATGCCATCGGTCTTCTTTCGATACCAGTCATAAGCACCGATCAGCCTATTATTGAACAAATTAAAATCTACCCCTATATCGAGCATAGTAGAAGTCTCCCACCCCAAATCGTAATTCGGTAAAATATTTAAATAAGAACCCGGGACCCATTGATGTCCGAACATATATTCTTTCGGATTATTAGCCATTACATTTGCATACTGATAAAGGCTTATGGTTTGATTTCCCAATTGTCCGTAAGATGCCCTAAGTTTCAAATTATCTACCACAGTTCTTATCGACTCCATAAATTTTTCTTCCGATATTCTCCAACCTATTGACCCCGAAGGGAAAAGTGTATATTGATGTCCTGGCGCCAAACGTGACGAGCCATCGTACCGAAGATTAAACTCTAAAAAATAACGACTATCAAAATCATAGTTGGCCCGGCCAAAATAGGAATACATTCTCCACTCGTCAGAATTTCCCCAATTATCTTTCAAATCGCCAGTACCGGTCGCACCATCTATTTCCTCCAAATTATTATCAGGAATATTCTTCCTATTAGCTCCTATCCAATGGCTTTCATAATGTTCATCTGTAAAACCCGCTAGTACTTTAAAAAAATGATTTTGTATTTTTTTCTCATATTCAAGTGTGGTCTGTAAAGTAGTCTGGCTTCTTTCTGTCATTGAACGACTCACACTATTCGGATCATTACTATATTTATGGCTACCATCTTCATTAACAAACGTAATAGTTTTGTAAATACTAGAACTACCTACCTCCCATAAATTCCACGAAAACTGAGCCTTAGCACGAAGTCCGGGAATAATCTCCCAATTCGCCATACCATTCATAAGAAGATTATTATCATAACTTTTGGTATGTCCTCCCTCTGTAATCCAAGCAACCGGGTTCGTATCTTCATTGTTTAAATGTCCCCAATCTCCATTCGCCCGCTTAACTGGTAAATAAGGAGGCATATTTAAAACAGCTTCAAAAAAATCGCTATAATGATCAGGCTCTTTACTATTGCTTCTATAATAGGATACACCAGCCATAACGTCAAAATTATCCACAATCTGAGTACTTACATTGGCTCTGGCATTATATTTGGAAAAATCGGTAAACTGAACCAACCCTTGTTGCGAAGTATAACCGCCAGAAATCATATAAGCAGATTTTGCAGTTCCACCACTTACCCGCACATTAGCTTGATGCATACTGTCATTGGACTTTACTGCCGATTTCCACCAATTCGTATTAGCATAATAATCCGGGTTACTGCCATCTCGCATCATTTGTATTTCTTCATCGGTATATAAAGGATTTCCACCAGCCTGAACGTAAGACTCATTAACCAACATAGCATAATCCCACGAATTATTTAACTCAGGAACTTTTGTCGGAGTCTGCATTGAGGCTGTATATGAAATATCTACCGTCGGATTTTTATCCTTATTACCCTTCTTTGTCGTTACCAATAAAACGCCATTGGATGCTCTCGACCCATAAATAGCTGCAGAAGAAGCATCTTTCAAAACAGAAACGGATTCCACATCCGTGGAGTTCAATGCATAAAAGTCCCCTAATCCAGCTGGAACACCATCTATAATAACCAATGGTTCGGTAGAACTCATAGTTCCTATTGCACGAATATTCAGCGAAGGAGTAGATCCAGGTTTACCCCCATTATCCGTGATAATCAATCCGGGAACCGTTCCTTGAAGAGAATAAGCTATATTAGAAACCGGGACTTGCTCAATCGTTTTCGAAGAAATAACATCAATCGCACCTGTCACACTGGACTTTTTCTGTGTACCATAAGCCACTACAACGACCTCGTCCAGCACAACGGGACGAATATCTATGCGCAACGACGTACGACCGTTGATTTCCACCTCCTCTTTATTATATCCCACATATGAAACCTCCAAGACACCATCGGCTGGAGCATTGATAGAAAATTTTCCATCGATATTCGAAACAGTACCCACATTAGCACCTTTCACAACGATATTAGCTCCAATTACAGGAACTTCTGTTTCGTCATAAACAATCCCCTTGACAGTCACCTGCTCACGACTGCTTTTACCTAAGTTCGGACGCTTATCGAAAACAACAATCGATTTATCCGATACTATATTATAATCCAAACCCTTGTTTTTAAAAACTTCGTCTAAAACTTCTGGAACACTCTTATTCTTGACAGAGATAGAAACATCATTACTCTCGTCAAGCACTACATTTCTATAAGCAAACCTGTACGAAGTTTGTTTTTCAACAATAGAAAATAACTCTTTTAGAGTTGCATTTTTCAGCTCAATAGTCACTCTTTGACTCTGAGCAGCCAGCATACCTACATTACCTATAAAAAAGAATAATAAGATAAACTGTCTTAATCGATGTTTTATGATTTTTTTCATAAACCTTGAATTGTTTTTTATGGTTTTTCTTAATATTTATATAGAAAGACAACACGCTAATAAAAAAGTACTTTTAAAAAAGCATGTTTAAAAACATGTTTTACCAGAAGAAAAAAAATATCCAAAACAAATATTATACTTTATTCTTGCGTTGTAATCAAGTTCTAGTATTGGTCGAGACTCCTATCTCATTAATGGTATTATTTTTACATATAAATATTTGCAATATTTCGAGTTTATACTAAAAAGAGAATACCCGATTCAAAAATTTGAATCGGGTATTCTCTTCATTTCGTAGTTCCTAAAAAGGAACTATCAAAACAGAGGAGCATAAATAACAATATCCGAACGAATCGAAACTTTCCAAGAATTATTTCTTGGAAAAATAAATATCTTTCGCATCGACACGATAATCCATGTGATAAGAATATTTCAATATTTCCAATGCATTAAGCAAATCGTTAGAAGGCACTTTTCCAGTAAACAAATCACTGTCTATATTTAACCCCTTTATATGAATACTAATATTATAATTTTCTTCAAGAGCTACTATTACATTCTCCAACTGTTCGTCAATAAAAACTAGTTCGTTATTTTTCCATACAGATGCATCCTCCGGCCTCTTCTCTTCTAATACTAATATACTACCGTCTTGACAATTCAATACAGCCTTTTGGTTAGGTAACAACTTCTTCTCTTCCTTTCGAGATGATACTAATATCTCTCCCTCTTCCAATGTAACCTCCATAGTTTCATTTCCAGCATATGCATGTAAATTGAATTTAGTCCCCAATACTCTTACGGTTAAATCCTTTGTAGTAATAACAAATGGAACCGATTTATTTTTAGCTACATTAAAATAGGCTTCTCCATTAAAATCCACACATCGCTCATCTCGATTAAAATCTTTGGGAGAATATGTCAAGGAACTATTCGAATTCATCGTCACCTTAGTCCCGTCTGGCAAAGTCAAGTTAGCATGTTCTTCCGCAAATGTAGAAAATAAAACGTCCCCACTTGACAAAGAACGCGTTTCTTGATAAAAATAAAATGTAGCAAAAACAAAGATTGGAAGTAGGATTGCAGCTGCTATTCGTCCCCACGATATCAACATTTTAGTACGATATTTTGGAAAAATGCTTTTATCTACTTTGCGTTTTAGTATAGCTAAACGTTCAGCAGAAACGGAACTATCATCTAGTATATCCTCTTGCCAGCCTTTAAATAACCGATCTTCGAGTTGCCCGTCCGACATTTCTCTTACCTTCCTTTGAAGTTCCTCCAATTCTTTCGGAGTCAGACAATTTCTTTTATACTTTTCTTCTAAATAATCCATATAACTCGCTCTGTTTATATAAAGACAACAAAAACGTCTTTTTATATCAATATTTCAATTATTTTAACACAAAGAAAAGAATTAAAACAAGACTTTTCTTCAATATTTCCTTTAAAACCTTCAATCCGGCTGAAAGAGCATTCTTTACGGTTTGTTCTTTAAGTCTAAGTTTTACAGCCGTCTCTTTAACAGACATCTGGTTTAATTTGACACACTCAATCACTTCCCTCTGAGTACTAGACAAATTTTTCATAGCCTTTTTCAGAGATTTACAGAAATCGTCATATTCCACAATAGCTGAAGTATCGCTCACAGAACATTGTTCTTCATTATAATAATTCACATATTCTTCAAAAACATATGAATTAATTCGTGATTTATACCTATTGATAATCTGATTCTTTGCTATTTTAAAAATAAAAGCGCTGAGGAGCTCGCCATGTATAATACTATGTCTATTTATCCATAATTTAATAAATACATCTTGTACAATTTCTTCGGTATCTTCTCTCGACTTAACATACTGCATACAATATGCATATAACCGAGCCGAATACATATTATATATTCTATTAAATGCATCTTGAGATTCCTGTTTTAATTGATATACAAGTTCCTCCTCATTCATGGTATAACCAAATTACAGCCTCCTCTTAATCTATATTTTCAATCCTTCATGCTGCTCTATAAAAACTATCCTTTCGAATCACAACACTATAATTGAACAATCTCTATTTATAAATATCATTGATCTTATTTAGCGAAGATAGTTATTTTCATAAAGATAAATATATACCCAACTGTTAAAAATTTTCTAATATCAAGCTCTAAAAATTCTACTTTCACATTGAATCATTAGTAGAAATAAAAAATAACTATTTAATACAAAATATTTTATCAATTAAAAATCAAAATACTTTATTAAACAAAAAGCCAACTTTTGAAGTTGGCTTTTTGTTTTCCTTTCTAAAAATTAGACCGTCTATTCTAACATATCATTAGGAGCAATAGGTATATACGGACCATCTTTCACCTCAAAAATAACAGTACCAGCACATACCACCTCAATTGTATGCCATTGTCCCCGGGGTATGTTTACCCCATAAGTACCCTCCGCCGGGTCGAGTTCATAGCGATTAATTTCCTTCTTGTCGTCATCGTAAAAGAGAACTCTCATACGCCCTCGCAATAATACATAAGTTTCGGCCGTATGCCTATGACGATGTATCGGTAAAATGGTTCCCGGTTCAAGGGCATTAAGCAGACGTTGCGAAGGAGACGACAACGATTCGTGAAAGTTATAATTCATACGCAATCTAGGACTTTCCTTTGCATCCTTTGTCACCCTATCGAGTAAAACATGATCAATCAATATCTCAGACATTACTTCGTTCTCCCTTCTCAATAATTTCGAATAAATTGTTCATACATTTTTCTTTCTTAAAATGCCGCTGGTAATAATTATATCCGTTTCTACCCTTTTCTTCCAATTCTTGATTTGAATAATTCGAAATGGAAAGGACTAAACGAACCATCTTGTCAATAGAATCTGCACCTGTATAATATCCGCAACGAGCATTCTTTACAACCGTTTGTACTTCACCATTCGCCATGACTAAAATAGGTTTGGAACTGAGCATATAAGCCTGTATCTTCGCTGGTAACGTCACATTGAATGCGCTATTGTCACAAAGAGGAAGCAACATAATATCGGCTTTTCTGAAAAATGCCGGCATATATTCAATGGGATAACGGTCATAAAAATGTACAGTATCACCCATCTCCCGACTCTGAACGAACGACATAACCCATTTTTTCTTTCGCCCGTCACCGATAAAAATCCACTGTATATGTTTATTATTTTTCAAACGTTCGGCTACTCTCATCACATTTTCAAGATTTTGCGCCTCACCTAAATTTCCGGCAAACATAATTTTAAAACCATCTGGCAAATGTGGCAGTTCATCGTCATCAACAGTACATTTTCGAAGTTCATCTTCTCCCCAATTGGGTAAATCTTCTATACAATCATTTTTTACCCCTCGTTGCTGTAACAATGTCCTCACGCCCGATGCCGCTATGAAAATTTTGCGACAATGCCGGTAAATGTAACGCATGATACGATCAACTATTTTAACGATATATTTATTAGTTATACCTCCGGCAGCCAAACTTTCTGGCCAAACATCAAGTAACCAGAAATAAATAGGAATTCGTCGTATTTTTTTCGCAAGCACTGCCGGTATACCGATAAACGCCGGGGACAATTCCTGTACAAAAATAAAGTCGAATCTCTTACGACAAACGATACTTAATGTGTATATACAAGAAAATAATAAACTCGATAAATAATTGAGCACCATTCTTATCGCCCTACCGTCTCCACGAGGAATCACCGGCACACGAATGACATTTACCCCATTGACGACTTCTCTCCGCCTGCTCCGCAATCCGTATCCCTCGTAAAAATGGCCCTGAGGATAATTGGGAATACATGTAATTACAGTAACTTCATATCCTCGTTTTACCATTTCAAAAGCGATATCGTTACCTCGAAAAACTTCGGGATAAAAATAATTGGTCAAAAACAAGCATCGTTTACCTTTCACCCCAGACGACTCTTTTGACATAATCGGTGTAAGAAAGAATAATTCGTACGACTTTGTCGCTAACATTCGGTATAGAATAGTCTGCGACCGGACGAAAATTACGAGTTTCGAGATTCTGATTCTGCAATTCGGACAAACCCTGCATCACCCGTTCGGGGTTAAGCCCTACCATCATCACCGAAGCTTCCTCCATCGCCTCGGGACGCTCGTGAGCTTCACGTATATTCAGAGCCTTAAAATTAAGAATAGACGACTCCTCGCTGATGGTTCCACTATCCGAGATTACCGTTTTGGCATTAATTTGCAATTTATTATAATCGCTAAAACCCATCGGTTTCATTATCCGTATAAGTGATTGAAATTCAACGCCATCACTTTCTATTTTCTTGCGAGTACGGGGGTGTGTCGACACAATCACGGGAAAACCATACGTTTGAGCTATGTCGTTCAAAATCTTAACCAAATTCCCGAAGTTGCGTTCGCTCGATATATTCTCTTCCCGATGGGCCGACACGACAAAGTATTTGCCCTTCTCCAATCCCAGATTCTCTAAAATAGACGAGGCATTTATCTGAGGCAAATACCTGTTCAGCACCTCATACATGGGGCTTCCGGTTTTGATAACCCGATCGGAAGGGATTCCCTCGCTCAACAAATATTCACGGGCAATAGAGCTGTACGGCAAATTAATATCCGATATATGGTCGACAATCTTACGATTACTCTCTTCGGGAACACGCTGGTCGAAACAGCGATTTCCAGCCTCCATATGGAAAATAGGGATATGACGTTTTTTAGCCGCTATCGCACACAAGCAAGAATTCGTGTCGCCCAATACAAGAAATGCATCCGGACGAACTTCTTCCAGAACCGGATCTATATTAATCAATATCTGCCCGGCAGTCGTCGTCGCATTATTACCTGCCGCATTCAAAAAATAATCAGGTTTCCGTAGACCTAAATCCTGAAAAAATATTTCGTTTAATTCATAATCGTAATTTTGTCCTGTGTGTACCAATACGTGCTCTATGGCTGGACTGGCATCTAATTTTTGCAATACACATGACAATCTGATTATTTCGGGTCTTGTCCCTACTACCGAAAGGACTTTCAATCGCTCCATAAATCTATATTTTGATTTTTCACTCGTCTTTCACTACCGGGTCGAAATAAGTATCGCTATCGGTAGGATCATACCATTCGTTTATCCAAAACTGAGCATATAAAATCTCATCGCCGATATTCGATATACTATGTGTGTACCACACCGGCATATCCACATAAGCCGGTTCTTCCCCGTTAAGATAATAATCCAGTACTTCGTCTGTTCCAACCTTCCGGAGCTGAATTCTCGCTTTTCCTTTAATCACTACAAACCGCTCCATCTTGCGAGTGTGATAATGATTTCCCCTTGTAACACCGGGAACGGTGGTAGAAAAACTTACTTGGCCACCCACCCCGATTTTTACGGTCTCGACGAAACTACCTCGTACATCGGTATGTTGAACCAATTTCACCGGGAAATAGCTTTCCATATCAATATAGCTACGAAATGTATTAAACAAATTCATTTCATGGATATTATTCAAAGGAGGAATAATTCCCTGCTCGAAATACAATTTTTTGAAATTTTCAAACAAACCGAGAACTTCACTCACCTTCATCTCGAAATCGCAGGCTACATCGTCCCGCTCGACAAGCGAGGGTATGGTGCGACCTCCCATTTCCCTTATTTTATCACAAATATGACGGCATAAACTGCCCACATAAATCAAATTTACCTCATTGTCTTGTAATACCGTAGGAGAGTCTCCGTGAGTCAATTTATACCCGAACGTGGCTATGAACGAATTATAATTAGGCTTCCCAAACGGACCGAAAACATTGGGAACTACCATTCCTGTAAAAGATGACCCATTACGCACAGCCCATTCTTCCAACAATTTACGACCATCACTCTTACTACGGCCATACTCATTATCCCGTTCCTCTTGTATGCTCGACGAAAATAAAACATAAGGACGAGAATTTGTCGCTTCCATAGCCTCGATTAGCTGTTTTACCAATCGCATATTCGTCTCGTACAAAACATGCGCATCAGTATGACGGTTTACCGCCGCCAAATGTACAATAACATCACAACTCTTTACAAACGTTTTCAGACGTTCTACATCGACAAAATAATCATCTTCGAATGGAACTCTCTCAAATTCTCCGGGATAAAGTCCCAACGTATTATATAAATGAGTACCGACAAACCCAGACTGCCCGGTAATGCCTACCTTTATCATAATTCTATCCACTAATTGAGATTCAAATCTTCCCGTACGATATCGAGCTTCAACAATAATTGTTTCATTTCTTCTACATCGAGTCTGTGAGTATTGTGCGAATGATAGTCTTCTATTTGAGAGACTACCTCGCTACCTTCGACAAAAAATTTATCGTAATTCAAATCTCGACTATCGCATGGAATACGATAATAATTATCCATATCCTCTGCCCTCGCCATCTCCTCGCGAGTAACCAAAGTTTCATAGAGCTTCTCCCCATGCCGTGTACCGATAATTTTCACGGGAGTATCTTTGCCATACAATTCTTTCAACGCAGTAGCCAAAGTAACCAGCGTAGCCGCCGGAGCCTTCTGTACGAATAAATCGCCATTACGGCCATGCTCAAACGCATAAACTACCAAGTCGACAGCATCATCGAGCGTCATCATAAACCGTGTCATGTTGGGATCCGTGATCGTTATTACCGCATTGTTTTTCATCTGCTCGATCCATAGCGGAATCACAGATCCCCGACTCGCCATCACATTTCCATAACGAGTACAACAAATTGTCGTTGTCGCAGAATCACCCAACTGGCGTCCTTTGGCAATCGCCACTTTTTCCATCATGGCTTTACTTATTCCCATAGCATTGATGGGATAGGCCGCTTTATCGGTAGACAATACAACAACATTTTTCACACCATGCTCCACGGCCGAATCCAATACGTTCTCCGTGCCAAACACATTCGTACGCACAGCCTGCATAGGGAAAAATTCACATGAAGGAACCTGTTTCAAGGCAGCTGCCGAAAACACATAATCGACCCCACTCATAGCGCTATCTACACTACGCTTATCCCGCACGTCACCGATATAAAACTTAACCTTCGGGTTCTGTAATCGATGCCGCATATCGTCTTGTTTTTTCTCATCACGGCTAAATATGCGTATTTCACCGACATCGCTATCCAAAAACCGCTTTAACACAGCATTGCCAAAGGATCCTGTTCCTCCGGTAATAAGCAATATCTTATCTTTAAAAATAGACATGATTATATATTAAATTAAGATTCGACTATTCTTTCTATTAAATCGACCAATTTTTTACATTGATTCTTAGGTGACTTTTCTGTCAAGATAAATTTTCGAGCCCTCATTCCTAATGAACGCAAAACCGCTCTATCCATATTCAGTATCTCATCAATCTTTTTAGACAATGCTTCGTCCGAGTTATCTTCCACCGTAAAACAATATTCATAATATTCATCTGGAATACCAGCGAGCTTATACAACAGAACTGGCGTACCGGAAGCTAAATATTCAATAGTTTTCGAGGGAAACGAATATTTGGTAAATTCCCCTTCGGAAGTACGAGGATTAACTAATAGTGTCGCCTTTTGCTGTAACACAAGAATCTCTTCCCGAGGTAACTGCCCCTTATAAGAAACTCTATTATCCATCTTCACACATTCTAAAACGGTATTTCGAGAATCCCCGTCACCGCAAATGACCAACCGATAACTAGGATTTTTTAACATCATAAAGGCTCTCAATAAAGTCACTATACCATACCGAGCATCTAACGTCCCTGTATAAAGAAGAATTTTTTCATCGCTTTGTTCCATACAAATCCCACCGTCGAGAAAATGGTTGTCGAACTCCGAATAATACATACCTTCTATAACCGAAACGGCCTTACCTTTTACCGGTAATCGTTCCTGCATATATTTACTCAATAACACATAACCGTCCACATCTTCATACAACTTATTTTGTATTCTCCTGTTTATATGATGGAAAATCGATTGGATAAACGATTTTTTAGAGTCCATGTATTCAGGCAAATCTGGAACAATAAGTACAACCTTAGTATTCTTATATTTACGTTTAATATCTACCGCTGCTTTCAGAAAAGGAGTATGAATACTATACACAATCAAAACTGTCGTATCTCCGTAGGACGAACCATACCACCTCCTTATCGACCTCTTCATACAAATCCATCGGCTAATCAATTTATATCCAGTATAATTGCAAAAACCGACATTCGTCAAATTTACCCATTTCGAGATTTTTTCATTTGAATACGATGTATAGAACGGTTTTCCATAACGTTTAGGATAAGAGCCTATAAACGGAGCATTAAACAACTCGCATTTAATATTTTGCTCACTGATTCCTTTCACATAACCCCATTCTAAGGCATCCGCAGCGAATTGTATCGGCCCCCGGCTATTCTTTATAATCTCATTCCGATTATCCTTCGGGAATAACCCCATTAAAAAAGCGACTCTCATACTTTGACAAGGAATAATTTGCCTTTCTCACAAATTATCGCCAAATAAAAGATTCAAAAATAGTATGATATTCTATGAACGAATCTCTCCAAATTTCGGAATTGAAAAATGAGAAGAAGTCATAAATAGTGAAAAACATAATTACAAACAGTGTTCCTGCCCGTACAATTCTATTATTGATCGTACGAATCATCAGCGGATAAGTTGCTATCATTGACACTTGCAAATACATACCTATCCGAGCAATAAGTTGAGCGATAAAACCTAACGGAACGAAAAGAAAAGAAAGGGCGGTTATTTTGAAAATCAATCCGTCCTTTCGATCTTGTCTTTTTTCATAATACAATATCATGCTCATGATGATAATCTGATAAACAAAGCCTATTCCCGACTCTAATTTCGATTCTTCTTTCCCTTCTTCCAGATAATAGGTATATTTTCCCAAACCCGTTACAGAAAGAGTATTTTCAATTATAGATGTAACAATATTCTTGAACAACAGAATAGCAAAAAAGAGAACAACGCCAATAATCACCCCCTTCTTACCCATTCTCCAATTCACAAATCCAAGAAAAACTATCGGTAACAATATTTTGGCGCTACTGTGAAACAATGAGGCAAATAAAATAAATAACGCTGCAATGATGACCTTCTTTTTATAAATATAAGGAATGGACAACAAAACTATGCACATAGCCAAAGTCTGACGCATCATAGACGATTGCGTAAGCATGAAATTAGGATTAAATACATAAATAAATACAGCGAACCAATACCATTCTTTCGGTATATATTTCTTGATAAACCAATAATAAACAGATATTTCAAATGCAGTAAGGACAATGACTAATGAAAAAAAGCCGAATGGTTTGAATATCCGATACAAGAATATCCAACCGACTTCCCATCGTTCGTTAGGATCTGAATAATTAAATTCATCGATCGAATTATATACTGTAAATTTGTCTATATATTGACGATAGTCGTTTCCCCATTCATAGCGTATCGCAAGGAAAACGAATAATATGGTCATCGCTGCGCCAAAGCCCCAGCTCAATCGTCTGTAACGCCCCAAATAGGCCAAAAACACACATATTAAACCAATAACGATCGTCTCAATCATACCTTTTTCGGAACAAGCGCCTGTTCATATAATTCGACATATTTCTCATACTGGCAAAATTTATCATACCGGGTTTGCGCCACTTCCCGACACGCCTGCGAATAAAACGATTTACCCGTCTTACAAACCTGTCTTATCGCCTCGGCCAGTCGCTCCATATTTCCGGTTTCTACAACTAAGCCCGTATCAGAGTCTACCAATTCAGGCAACGCCGTATTGTCATAGACCACCGCCGGTGTACCACAAGCGAACCCTTCCACAATAGTAAGTCCGAAAGTCTCTTGGTACGACAAACTCGTCACCACATCTGCCGCCGAATAAATAAGAGCCAGTTCATCAAGATTCTCTGTTCGCTCTACCCCGATGATACCATCGGGTATATTGTTTTTCTGCTCAGAGGTTATCCCCACCAAAACGACCACGAACTGATCGGCCGGCAATAATTCCCTCAGTTTATAATAATCATATAATCCCTTTGACGCACTCCAATGAGAACTTACCCCCACAATCATGAAGCGGTTGCCACAACCATACTTTTGTTTAATGGCTTGTATATCGGTACGAGGATAGAATCGAGTACTGTCCACTCCGTTGGAAATAACCTGTACAGGTACAGAACCGACAACCGAACTTCTCACTACGCCCGACAGCCACTCCGAGACTGTAACAAAAGTCAGATTCGGAACAGAAGTTATATATGCTTCTTTCTTTCTTAACACCCACGGCATAGTACGGAACACCCCTTTTAATTCCCCGCCCGTATCGCTATTACCACATCTCGGACATCGATAGCAACCCGTTTTCCAATTTTCGCATTTATTGTACACGAAATGAGTACACCCCCCAGTCACGGCCCAACAGTCGTGAAGGGTCCAAATAACCGGAATACCCGCTTTTTTCAAAAAAGAGAAAAGAAGTGGCAAATTCAAAAAATTCTGATGAATATTATGCAAATGAATTATATCGGGAGCTATTTTCTTTATTTTTCTGATAAATAACTTCGTCTCAATCCAAGAACCGAATCCTTTCAAATTGAGAATACGGGAAAACAAATAGGTATGTATAATATACGATATAACGCTTTTATTAATTCTAATCTCCTCACATGAGCAAAGATTCGATTCGCTTGCGTATGCAAAATAGCACTGCCAACCATGTTTTACCGCAATCTCCCCTATCTCGGCCGCAATCCTGCCGGTTGACCACAAATTGGCATAAGTATTGACGATCAACAGTTTCTTACCCATTTTGAAACGCCTCTTTATTCAACATTTTCAACTGCCTGTTCATCACCATAGGTTGCCAGACACAGTAGGGCAATAAACCTACAATCGTAGCTGTGATTACAATCGTCCACGGAATCCACGAAGAAAATAAAACGATAGCTACGACTTTGAAGAGTACAGCCCATAAAAAACCATACAACTGGCATTTAAGCGTGCCTAAACCATTAACGACACTCGTCAAAACCGATACCCAAATCATCACACACCCCAATAGGGCAAACAGCAATGCAGCGGACAAATTCACCTCGATAGCCTTCTCGCCTAACCAAAATTCCAATATCGGGTCAAGAAATGGAATGATAGCCAATTGAAACAATACAGCAATACCAGCGACAAAATACAGAAAACGGACCAACTTGATTATCCAATCGTAACGTTTTTCTACAAATGCTTTCGTCACAGCCGACCATACCGGAATCAGAGCCAAAGACACAAATGTACCGGCGATTGAAAATATCTTTATATATATCTGATATTCTACAACGAAAGACGGATCGAAAAAGTAGGATATAAAAAACTCGTTGGTTACAGTAATTATCATGTATAACAACTGCAAGACAAGGAACAAAATTCCCAACGACAAAACACCAGTGGCTTTATCCCACCGAAAGTACTTGAACGATGGCAAACATTCTTTCAGGTCTTTTGCAAAAACAATTATTGTCGCTACCAATAACGGCAAACACCCTGTAACAGCCTGCACCCAAGAAATCGTTACAAAATCTCGTTCGACATCTCCGGTCGGATCATATACCCACAGAAAAATCAATAATAAAACGGTAGAAAGCAGATTCAAGAAATTAGGTAGCGCCGATTTCTGCAAGGCATACAAAATAGAGATAATCAATTTCAGAAAGAAAAAACACAATACGCCACATAAAGCGATAACAACCCCTTTACGCAAACTCTCTGGCGATATGCTTTGTTCCGAAATATTGAAAACCGAATTCCAATCTATATATCGGCTTATTATAAATGCTAAAAACGAAATAAATACAGTGACACCTCCCATCAAAATGTAAGAAGATGATATATATTGCCGGGCACTTTCATAGTTTTTCAAACTCAAATCGGCCGTCAAATGATTCCGCAAGCCATTGCCTATTCCCAAATCAAAGACTTGTATCCATGATAAAACAGAGCACATCGTGAACCAGCACCCTAATACGGTATTGTCATCGAAATAGTTCAGATAAAGAGGAAACAAGGCAAAAGAAACCAAAAAGCCGAACCCTCGAACAAGGAAAGAGCCCAGTACATTGTTAATTAGGTTCTTATTACCTATGTATTTCCCTTTTATATCACTAAACTCTATCACGGAGAAACAAACTCAATTGTTCTACAAACCTATTATCCAAAGACTGTACCACCGCCCGCGTGTCAAAAGGATTATCCAAATCCACATTCAATATGGCATTTGCTATATCGCTGGGTTCTTGTTTCTGATAATAATAAATATAACCCGAAATTCCATAAGCTCGCCGTACCGCTTCTATATCGGCAGAAACGACTTGCAAACCATTCGACATATAAGATAATATTTTCGACGGAAACGAGGTATTATTAAACGCCGCATCAGGATTCTGCGTGCTCAGGCCAATCTGACACGTCTGTAAAAAATCTATATATGCACTCCCTTTCAGTACCCCATCATAGGAGACTACCGCACCGCCTTTGCCCGACATCTCTTCACACAGCTCTTTAATCGCCTGTATCTCTCCCGGATTCCCAAATCCAAGTATATGAACTCTATATGTAGACGGCAAGGACGCCGCCACACCCGCAGCCGCCATAGCTCCGCCTTTATTGGGATCAAGTGTACCAGAATAGACAACATGCACCTTATTGTCTCCGTGCCGTTCGCTCATCACAGGCACACACCGATAAGTCCCATAAATAACTAAATGAGGCTTCTTTTGCCTGTTTACTTTATCATTCAGAAGATCGGTCGAAAACACAAACTTATCCGCAACGTCTATCATCTTGCATTCCCAACGTTCCATATACCGAGGAACAGGAGAAACATCTTGATAAATCTCTTCTACTTCGAGAATCAGTTTGAATTTCTTTATTTTTTTTGCCAGCAAAATCACATTGTAATAATACAAAGAATGGTATACCCATATAGACTCTCCTTTTTTAACACAAAAAAGAAGATAACTCAATAATTGCAATACCCCCCAAATAAGTCGCAACAAGACTAATATTTTAGATCGACAACGAAACGACGAGAAAAATCTCGTTTTCACATGAGGCTGTCTCTCTTCAACCCGAGACTTATACCATCGAAACGTCCCGCTTTCTATACATGCCGATGCCGAAACTACCTCTACGTCATATCCGATTCTTACAAGAGATTCAATGATATAATCCATTTTATTAGCCGCAGCAACGCTATAATTCCGCGCTATCCCAGAATCGGCAAAATCATAAAATGAAATATATTTAATCACCGGTCGCATATCTTTTCCAAATATCCCCCCGGTATAAAAACCGTAGCGATTGAAAATAAATTTTCGAGACGAACCACCACTCGACGATGGCCTGCAATGCGGATTAACTCCCCTTCGATTCCGGCAAAAGTCCCTGCGACCACACGTACCCGATCTCCTCGTTTTAAATCATGGGGAAACAATTCTATCTCATTTTCATGACGGTCTACCAAATAGATAAAATCCTCCATTTGCTTATCGGGTACACGTAAAAGCGAACGAGTGGAAAAATCCCGCAAATATCTCATAGGATACCCATATTCGTTAATCAACTCAATGCAACTTTTTTTATTTCCTCGAACAAATATCAACCCGTTCACAAAAGGCTCTTCTACTTTTTTTCGCTTCCCGTTAATCTCCTTTACGACTTGATGGAAAGGTACAAAATGCTCTATACCCATACGGGCAAGAAGGTCTTTGATCTTACGTTCCTGCCGATACGTTTTCGCTACATACCACCCGATACTGTCGTTTTCCACCATTGCTATTTTAGTTTAGGCAAAGCCTAAGCTTCCAGACAACAATACGTTATCCTCGATAAAATCAGCCTCTCCCTCGAACTTTTGCACTTCTTCCTCTTAAACAGAGTTATAAAATACAAATTCTATTGTACAAATATATGTAAAATGCATGGATTATTTAGAATTATTTATTTAGTTATTATTACTAATCATATTATATATTCACGACATTCTATCTATCTAACTAAATATTAGAAAATTAAATCCCGATACCTCCTTATAGGAGATATCGGGACCATCATCATCTTCACTAAAACAGATAAAAAATAAGAACGTTTTTTAGGGTTAGCCTATAAAATATCTTTCACAAAAGTTATCTGATAGAAAATATCTTTTGAACGTCTTCTTTTTTAGGCTCCTGCGAAGGCACACTATCGGTTTTAGCCGGTTCTTCATTCATATAAACCGATGAAGTCTTGGGTTCTTCTTTCTTGGGTTCCTGAGACGGCACACTGTCTGTCTTAGCAGGTTCTTCGCTCATACAAACCCAAGCTGCCTCTGATTTAGGCTCCTCTTTCTTAGGTTCTTCGGTTGGGACACTATCTTTCTTTACAGGCTCTACATTGGAATCTTGTGCATACAAACCAAGAGTAGATACTCCCATCATGAACACAGCTACTGATAACATTAACTTTTTCATAATTCTAACTTTTTTAGTTATACATTCTATATTCCATTCTTCGACTATAAAACAACAATCGTTATGCCAACACTTCCAAAGAATACACAAACAACTGATTATAAATAAATTAAATAAATAGAATACAAAAATCTTATGTGGAAATTTGTAGAATAAAAAGAAAAAGGGTGTGGAAAAATTCCACACCCTTTTATCCTCAAATACAGTGAGAGATAAGTGCAAAGGCAAGCGAAAATAAGATTTCCGACTTGACTATGACGAACCGTATCCTATATTCTACAAATATATAAGTTACTCGATTTGATACAATTTCAACTTGTTATACAATGTCTTTCTATCTATGCCTAACATTGCAGCCGCTTTACTTTTATTACCCGAACATTTCTGTAATGCCGATACAATCTTAGTCCGCTCACTATCCGGATCGTGTAAAATATTTATCGACTTGTCTATATTCATGTCTATGCCCAAATGTTCCACACGTATGGGATTCCCCTGAGCAAGTAAAGCCGCCCTCATAACAGTATTACGCATTTCTCTTAAATTTCCCGGCCAAGTATATTGAGAAATCCGTTCCATCGCTTCCGGCAAAAATCCGGGAACAGGCTTTTCGAGTTCTCGATTGGCTTGATCCAAAAAGAAATTAGCAAACAACGGTATATCCTCACCTCGTTCGCACAAATGCGGCATATAGATCGTAAATTCATTGATTCGATGATACAAATCTTCCCTAAATGCACCTGATTTTATAGCCGCCTTCAAGTCTTCATTTGTCGCAGCAATCAACCTCACATCGACTTTTACTTCCGTTGTAGTCCCAATGGGCTTCACTCTGCGTTCTTGCAACACACGTAGCAACTGTACCTGAACATCGTAACTCAGATTTCCTATTTCATCAAGAAAAATCGTTCCCCCATCAGCTTCTATAAAAGCACCGACTTTATCCTCAATCGCTCCTGTAAACGAACCTTTCTTATGCCCGAAAAATTCAGAAGCAGCCAATTCTTTCGGAATGGCTCCACAATCGATGGCGACAAACGGTTTCTCCGAACGTTTACTTAATTGATGTATCCGTTTAGCCACATATTCCTTTCCTGTCCCACTGGCCCCATTGATCAGCACAGACATAGAGGTCGGAGCCACTAACTTCACATAAGTATACAATTGACGGGCAGCTTCACTCTGCCCCTCTAAATAATTTGTTTCTTCCGGTACAGATTCAGACACAGGAATCTGTTTCCCAGTCTTGACACCCGCATTAAAAACCTCGTTTATCTTTTGCAATAAATCTTCCGGATTCACCGGCTTAGATATATAATCTCTCGCACCGAGTTTCATCGCCTGAACAGCCGACGGGATAGCCGCGTAGCTCGTCATTACGATCAAAGGGACATTTACACTCCGATTGCTCACCCATTCCAACAAATCGATGCCGTCTCCATCAGGCAAACGTAAGTCGCAAAGCACCAAATCGACCGAACTTTCAATAAGAGTTTTTTTCGCTGCTGCAATTCCCGAAACAGATGCTACCGAAAATTTTTTCTTGGAAAGCCACGTCTGCAACATAACAGCAAATGTCGTATCGTCTTCTACAATGAGAATATGCTTCATAATTATTCCTCCTTTGCCAATACCAATTTAAGGCCTGTACGTATTTTCTCAGCACAGACCAACAACTTATCAAGATTTCGAGACAGCTCATCGGTCCACTTATGCGCACCTTCCTCTTCCAATCGAGACAACACCGGCAACATATCCGAAATTTTCAACATGGCGAAAATCGGTTGCCACTTATGAGCAATACGTGATACCACAATCCCATCGCGACGAGCCGCGGCCCCTTTCAACTCCTCTATCTGGCTATTTATCTCCTGAAAGAATGTCTCCAATATTTTCCGGCGAGCCTTCGCATCATCTTCGGCAAAAGCCGTAAGAGCCGCAAAATCATACGGAGCCTCTCCTCTTTCACCCTCATCTTCTATCTCACGGGGAGTTGCCTCTTCATTCCAAATCCCCGATAAACAAAAAGATAATTGCGCCAACGAAAAAGGCTTGTGTAAAATTCCCGAAAAACCTTCCGAAAGGAATTGGTCTGCATCGCTCCTCGCCGTAACCATTACAACCGGAAGCTTTCTCGCCAGAGCGATATGAGACTCCCTCAAAAATTTCAAAAAACTCACTCCGTCCATTTCCGGCATCTGCATATCGGTAAACAAAGCATCGAAATGCTCATGTTCCAGATAACCCAAAATCTCCTCGGCCTTCATGCAGGCAACCGATTCTATACCCAATTGTTTCAACTGATTCTCAAAAAGTGTCAATTGTAATTTATCGTCATCGAGCAATAGGCAACGTTTCCCCGAAAAAGCCTTCGTATCGCCGGTCTTCTCCGAGACTTCTTCCAATGGAATTTCCACGGTAAACGTACTGCCAACACCCTCCACACTGCGGACATCTATACGCCCGCCCATCAAATCGACGAGCTGTCGAGTAATAGCCAACCCCAATCCGAATCCCTCGACTCCCTGTGCCGAAGAAAGCCGTGTAAAAGCCTGAAATATATGTTCCAAATCATCTCGGGCTATTCCCCGTCCCGTATCGCTAACCGAAAAAACAAGATATCGAACACGCACAAACACATGAATCGTCACCGTACCCCGGGCTGTAAACTTCAAAGCATTGGACAACAAATTATCGACAATTTGCTTAATCCTTAACGGATCGCCCGAAAAATTGGCATCGGCCGATTTCTCAACTTTCAATACCAGATTCAGTTGTTTCTTATCCGCCACAGGTTGCATAGCAGATACTATTTTATCGAATAATACTTTGGGGCTGAAAGCAATATGATTTATATCCAATTTATGCGACTCCAAACGGTGAAAATCGAGCAAATCGCTTACCAGCGAAAGCAAATGATCCGATGATGCCTTCATGTTTTGCAAATAGAACTTTTGCCGTTCGGTATTATCCAGCCTCATCATCAACTCCACATATCCGATAATAGAACCGAGCGGAGCCTTAAAATCGTGCGTTATCGTCAGCATCAACTTTTCCCGAGCCTCCAACAAATCTTCGGCTCGTCTCCGAGCTTCTTCCAATGCCCTACGAAAACGATCGTCCCTTAACCAACCTTTCCAAACCAATACCCCAAAAATAACCGCCAATAAAATAGCACCGGAAGCCACAGCGACCAAAGCTCTCATAGACTCCTGACGAATCTGTTCATTTCGTTCTTGTATCTTCTCCGATACAATAAGTTGCTCTCGTTCAAAGCTATTCATCAGACGATTGATCTGACCGTTCAACCGTTGATTATCGTTTCTCAATCGCCACCGCTCCCGTTCGAGAGCCTGTTGAGACAACTCCCGGATCTCGTTATAACCGCTTTCCATCGCTTTCAAATCGGCAGCCAACGAATCGCTCAACGCTCCTATACGTTTCGATTCTATCCGAATGCTATCTAACCGAGTAGGTGATTTTCCCGAAATAGCATCGGCTATTCGTCCGAACACATTTTTACAGCGGCGTTTCTCTATCAGCGAATCGCTCTGTCGAACCAATCTTTGCTGACGATTCTGAATAAGGATCAACGAATCTTGCTGTTTCATCATATCCTCTATTTTCCGGTTTTGCTCCTTGGCCACATCAATCGTGGTTCCCATCAATCGCCGTATAACCGCATTTTTCCGATTCAGCAGACCGATAATACTATCGATTCGGGACAGCTGGACAGAGTCCGATGTAATACGACGTAACGAATCCACACATGTTACGGCATCATTCGTCACTCTCCTATATACCGGATAATCCGAAAACTGTCCCCAAACGAGCGATTGTCCCACCGTCTCCGCTCTATACAGAGCCGATAAAGCGGAAGACATCTCCTGACGTTTCAGCCTCATATCCGCCTCGACCGCTTTTATCGATACTAGCAAATTTATCTCATGATACACAAACCACGAAGATGACAACAAAACGGCAATAAGCAACAGATATCCCCAAAGAGCTTTATTACGGGTCGATTTTCTGGAATAAGATGCCATAATTCATTATTTGGCGGTGAAGATAAAACATTTTCACAAAACCTATTCACACTCGTCCTTCAATTTTTTATGCAATTACGAGACTTACTCCTATTCTTCACGCTAATAATATAGCGAAAAAAAATACTCCGTGTACATGCTATCATATTTATCCGGTTCATGCTCCATTATATACGTGCTTCCACTCCAATCGGAATTCATGCACATCGCAATAATCTCCCGTGCGGGGAAACTGTCGGCATCTTCTAATATCCCCTTTCTAAACATTACCTCCACAGTTTCCAACTCACCCGTACGAAGAGAAAAAACGAGCCACACACGTACGGATCCTCTCTCCAAAGGATAATCTCGCAAATACTCCTCCCTAATCTGCTTCCTCAGCGCAAAGACACGGGTCTCTATCACCCTATCCCGATAATGAAACCAGTCAGGCGCAACAGCTTTCTGCTCTGGAAATATCCGAGGATAATTCAAAGGCCGAATCATAACATACGTTTCGTAATATTCGTACAGAAGCAAACTGTCTGCCGATACGTAACTGTTCAAGCACTCGTCTTTGCTCCCGGCTGTCATGGAGAAAAAAATTCCCACCGCACAGACAACGACCGAAAATATTCTTCTCATTTCCATATTGAAATTTTTATTATCACTACTAAGACCTATTCGAACAATCTATTAGTCAAATATAGGAATTATTTTCTTAAATTTAAAAATATTCTTTCTTATTCTTCCAATGATTAAACCGCCGACAAATAGATTTTTGGCAGGATCATAAAAAGTCCGTTAAAAACAGAAAGAGAATACCCTGCATAGCAAGATATTCTCTTTCCTAAATAAACAATAAGACTTTATTAAAGTCGAATCAACTTTAAACAATCGATATGGCAATCATTAGCGTCTTCCCGTCCATGCGACATATTAAAGTCATATCCTTTCTTCTCAGGATCGATAGAAAGCGACACCGTATGTTCTCCGGCATTCAACCCTCGAAGAACAATATAATTGGAATCCAACCATTGTTTCCAATCGCCTGTTGCTTCCAAAATGAATGTACCGGCGTCGTTTCCGTCCACTGCCACCGAACGTATGGCGCACCATGTACCATGCGGCCCGTGTCCGTTAGCACCCCGAAGGGCTATGGCATAATCGCCGGCCTCGGGGACTTGTACCTGAAACTTCACATTAGCCGGACGTGCAAACAAATCGATAACAAAGCCACTCCCCGAAAATCCTTTGTGAAGATTAGAAACCGTTCCTGAATGAGAGCTCTGCTCCGCTTCACAAACCGATTGCCAAGTAGAATAAACAACCGCATTGGACATATCCGATGCAAATCCTTTTTCATCGACAGCATAAACCGAATAAAATCCATCGGGAGCCCCAATTAAATCGTAAGGAGAGGTTACCAGTTTATCCACCTCAGAAAAATTGGAATGAAGGTAGTACTTCATATTTTCCTCTTCCTTCCAACTTAGAGTCGAACCGTTCAATACCAAAACAGGTTCTACCGGCGACCAACATTTCCCGGGTCCGGCCTTCACCAAATTTATTTTGCCTTTCGGTTCATCGATCATCATTTCTATCTCGATCGAATATTCCCCCTTACTATCGGCTGGAAGGACAAAAGGCAATGCTTGTTTCTCGCCATTGACTTTCAACGATTTCACCCGATTTCCCTTTCCAGATACCTTTATATCTATCGTCGCATCGCGATAGCGGAAATCCGACAAAGAAAGCCAGCCGTTCACTATATCGGGTACGACAGGATTAAATGCGATTCCTCGTTCCGTCAAATTCATGCCGAACAAAACTCTATACACCAAACTGATATAGGAAGAAACCGACCACAGTTGCCTATCCGAATTCAAAGCTGTACCCCGATCATATCCGGTGTCGTAAGTCATATTCTCCTTATGTGTCAGGAAAAGAGCCGAAGCTCTCGTTAAAGAAGCCGCCATGTGTTCCACTGCCGATATATTGCCCACCTGACGAGCCGCATACATATACGGTGTTTGCCAAACCGGCCAAACACTTTTATTGTGGTATGCAAAATCGTCGGGAATAGAAGGATAAAGAACAGCAGCCCCGTATGGATATAGCGGGAAATTACCGACCATACGGCGAATTTGCTCATCGGTGCTCGCTCCCAAAACAGCACACAGTCCGTTCGACATGACACCGACCCGTTCCGAAGCCTTATACCCCGAAATTTCGGGATACAAGTAACACTCGTATAAACCTTTGTCTTCGTTCCAGAAATGTTTGTTTATCGAATCCTTCAACACATTCCTGAAACTTTCCCAATATGTTTTCTCACTTTCTGGTTTACCGAGTATGCCGGCCGTCTTCGACAAAAACTCATACATGAACATGTGCAGCGCATTTGTTCCACAAGAAAACGAACTGCCTATCGTCACATTGGTAAACCAATTCGGATAAGTATGGGTACGCCAGTCCATCGAACAAGTCTCCCCTTTGAACAGCCCTATGCGTTTATCGAATGCTACATGAATGTCCTTTCGAGCCGTATAGCTCAAACCTTCATAAGCACCTTCGAGCCACGAACTATCTCCTGTGTACAGATAGTACTCCCAAGCAGCGAGTGCCCACACCACACGGTCGGTCGATATAGGCCATGAACCTCCGCTACCTGTGTCCTGCAAGGCCTCGCGAGGATTACGAAGAGTCTGCTTATCGAGAGTTTTCCGAGACACTTCCGGCATAATCCATGCATAGCTGAACCATATACTGTACACGGCATCACGAGTCCATGTATCGGGCCAAAGAGCGCCGGCCCTAAATGTGCTGTCGCTGCGCACATCCATCAACATCTCTTCCAATGCCATATTGTACAGAGCCTCTATCAACAAATTGTTTTCAGTGGAAAATTTCGGAAAAGACGAAATATCCTGAGATAATTTCCATACTTTCTCTCCGTGATAATCGGAGTGTATCTCGGTTGGAGAAATAGCCTTAGCCGTTCGTATTCCCAAAAAAGAAGCATCCGTAACTCCATCGGGAGTAAAAGAATAAGGCAAAGGAGTACCCTCTTCTCTCACCCAAGTCCAATGGGCAGAAAAATCGGTATTTCTGTTTGCGTTATCCTGCATGCAAAGTGTACCATCTTTTTCCACCAAATGCAAATTCGACTCGGCCGAACGATTCGAAATTGTGTACCAGCCGCTATTAGTTTGAGTAACAAAATCGAAATTCCCGTAGTACCATTCGGCAGATTCGGTAACCGGTTGATCGACCACAGAACAAACGACCTGCCCATTATCGAGAGACAAATATCTACCACTCTTCTTATTTACGATACAAACATGATCGCCCTCAGCAGCCGCTATTTTCCACAAAGACTTATCGCCTTGCTTTTCACGGCTGAATTTACATTCGCCGTCGTCTTCATACAAATATTCTCCCGTCGCCCTATTTTGAAGTGCCCAAAAAGAATACACCTTCTCATCTTTTTGGTTACACGAAGAAAAGATACTCCCGGCAATAAGAAACAGAAATATATATTTCAAATAGATTTTCATACAGACTCAATTCACTTATTGAACGATTAATTTAGACGAAGAAACGGCACCTTCACTTTCGCAACAAACAAAATATGTTCCCTGAGCCCAACCATCGACCGAAACGACAACCGTCGACATGCTACCGTCGGTATCGATTTCCTTAACAAGTTGTCCCATCATACCGTATATTTTCACTTTCGTCACATCGTTACCTTTCACGGTAAAAGAATCCCCAGCCCGTACTAAGGTAGGATATACACTGACATTTGCCACGGCATGCTCCGATTCGATGCCGGTCGTTCCTTTACTCTTTACAGCACATACACAAGTAGGATTTATACCCGAAGGCATAAGTACAACCTTATCGAAAGTACCTCGACCATTATCGCTGCTATATCCGTTATTTGCAGTTTTCGTCGCACTATGGAGATTAAAACTAACTTCCTCGTCATCGACAGAACACAACCCCATATCGGCATACCCGTCACCGTCCACGTCGCACAACACAGGTATATCGTACGATGTACCGAAAGTCACCTGCACATCTTTTGAGACAAAATCGGGAGTCTTATATTCCGTATCTGACGGAGTAAAAGAGCATAACCAAGAACCCTTATCATAGCACACTATATCGTCCTGCCCGTCTCCATTCATATCTCCGGCAACCAATAAGTCTTTATCGCTAATTCCGAACTGTTGGTTTACATCAGGAGCCATCGCTTGGAACGTAATCAGCCACCAAAGGCCAAACTCATTATCGCGACGGATACCCACATCGCCGATACCGTCACCATTAAAATCTCCGGCCAATTTTTTATCTCCTTCCGACATGCCATATATGACTGTTTGAGGGTCTACGAAGTTATTATTCCCATCATTATAATAAAAAATCCAATTAATGAGATTATCGTTTAAATCGAGCTCACAAAGGTCGAAATACCCATCGCCATTCGCATCGAACACAAATACTTGCGAAATAGCTTTATCAGTCGTTTGTGTCGGTAACGAAAAATCTACCGTTCCATCTAAATCAAAATCGAATTTGTAACCGTCGGCTTGCGACCAATATACCAATCCGTCCTGACTCCATGCACTCATGGATAAGCATAAAGCTGTTAATAAAAAGACAATTTTTCTCATGGTAATCACTTTTATTGTTATACATTATTTTAATTTGCGATGCAACGGATCTGCAGCACCGTCACATCAGTTTCTTTATCTATGACCTGTATAAAATATGCACCCGGCATCGAAAGTATCGTCTCGGATAATAATCGATAACTATCTACAATGCAGTCTTCCATACCAATTACCCGCCCCGACAAATCGGTAATTTGTAGACGGAACTCTTTCCCCCGATAAAAATCGGAAACCTCAATGCATATTCTGCCGTTTTCAGTCCAACACTTTATTTTATCGTTTTTTTTTTGATTATCGATTCCACTGTTATAATCGGGCGACATAAAAATCAAGTTATCATAGTCTGCACTATTTCTATCTACCGGTCCGTAATGCACATCGGTTACGATCGCATTTGCCCATTCCGCACCCCACAGACCAATCACATCGCTCAAAATATCCCGCTCATATTCTACCCATACTCCGTTCTGCGGTTTCACAGGAGTCAATGTGATATAAGCGATATTAGGCTGACTATAACCTATGCGATAATACAAGTCCCTCGATTCCCACACAGACGATGTTTCAGACGGTTTCAATAGCCGGAATCCGAACCATGAGGTAGTCGTATTATTCGAACGAACAGCAAGTTTGAACCGGTTGAATTTTTCGATAGGAATCCGAATTGCTCCGTTGTCCGTCGTATTGAACCGAATATCACCGGCAGTCACGCGAATAGCGGATTCTCCCTGATAAGCATCTGTGATTTCATACCACTCGGCCACATTCCCGCCGAACTCGCTGGCTACTACATAAGGTTTCCCCTCTTGCATAACAGAGATATAGGTAGCCTCATCTTTATTTAAAGTCTCGCCTTTCGCATCATAACCGAATGTAAACAATTCTGGCATACTTCCTACCCCGCTCGGTTCCGAAGGGAGCTCTTGCGATTTTGTCGAAGTCAGTACCAACGAAGCAAATACCGACACCGATGGAAGAGAAACCTCCACTTTATTGCCGTTCAAGGAATAGGGAACTTCGTTTCTTCCGTCGATAGTAATGCAATACAGTTTATCTGCGACAAAACCATCGGGTAAAGTAAATGAAACCGAAACCTGTGTAGAAGAAGGAACTGTATTAACTTCGTCCCAACGTAAATCTCGGCTGTTACCATAGTTCACAAGATCCACGACAAAAGCATCTATCTCACGTGTCCTTTTATCATAACGCTTTTTCAACGTCCCGAGCACTCCGCTATTACTCCCCGAAACCGTAAAGTCTCCCCGGACATAATCGGTAATAAGATAAGCAGGGTTCGAATAATAGAAATAAGCACCATAAGCAGCGACAAATTTATTCCACTGGGCGATACGTTCGAGTACGCTTGCCGGATAATTTACGGCATGAAACGGTACAGGATCGGTAAATCCGGCAACACCGTCGACCACCTGCGCAGACGGGTATCCTCCTGCCGAAAGACAGGTAGCGAATTGATAATCTATGTTTTCAACCGGCCAACTGGTCGATAAATTCATTTCCGTCGGAGGATAAAAATTAGCGAACACAGGTTTATCGGGATAACGCGATTTAGCATCATAAATATCACGATACAGGTCACTATATTTTGTTCCCGTACCATACGGCCAAAGTTCCATAAACTGATGATTAACTACCGCTCCCGTCGTCAAATGGGGCACATTTCCACTAGTCGAAGGAAGTTGCAATGCCGTAGTCGTAACATCACTCCTTACTTCCTTAACAGCAATATCCAATTGGGTGACAAATTGTGCCATTTCATAAGAAAAATTTCCCGTACCGGCCAATCCGTCACAAACATACGTTTCAGGCAAACCATACCAGTCCCAACGATAACCGTCATAATTATATTCCTGTTGAGCAGCGACGGCCTGCGCTATGAAATATTCATTAAAGCTCTTATAATTCTTTCCGTTCACCTCATAAGGAGCGTTCACATTCTCGTTAGTAGACATTAAATACAGATAAGATCCCCCGTATGTCATGAAACTTTTATCAGCCTCATTTTTCATGGCCCAACTGGGGTGTGCAAGAGCAAAAGCTGACGTACTGGCATAAATACCTGTATAACAAATTGAACGCCCTCCTATCGATCGAAACTTCTCTACTTTCTGTTTCATCATAGCCTTGCTGGTCCACAAACGGTCATCACCGACATACGTATTCCATGTTTCGGTCTCCGGTGCAACCTCCTCATGAGCTCTCATCCACGGGTGATATTCCAATGTATTGATACCCGCATATTGCAACGCAGCAGCCCATTTATCCACATCAAGAGAATTATCGAAAATACAAGTCCAGCCATGTCGCAGATTTACCTCTGATCCCACCTCTTCCTGCGTAGCCAAAGGCAATGATTTAGGACGGGACAAATCAATGTCTGCCGCCGAAACAGCCACTACATTCTGTACTGGAACAGTAATCTCCAAATCAGAAACTCCGACACCGTTCAGATCGGCATAATGTTCATATTTAGGTTTCTTTCGATCATATAGATTAACCAATACGCGGTTCTCCGATGCTCGTAACAAAGCCATATCGTCATACCCATCGCCATCAAAATCGCCCACAAAAGGAATATCGCCCGACGTTCCGAACAAAACTCCATTAATAGCCAAATGGCTCTCGAACTCTGGATACCCCGATATATCGGCGAAACAAACATACCAAGTACCGGAAGAGGGGCGATATACGCAAATATCATCTACTCCATCGGCATTGAAATCGCCCGACAACGGAATATCGCCCGATAAACCGAATCTCCCCTTTTCATCGAACTGTCCGTCACATGGAGCATAATCTATATACCACGTAGCCAAAGAAGAGCCTGATCTCATCACGGCAATATCGGCTTTCCCGTCACCGTTAAAATCACCTACCGCACATTTATCGGTAGCTGTTTCTCCAAACGTTATAGCCTCAATCTCGCTCCATTCATTATCGCCGTTACCCAGTTTCCATATCCAACGTATCTCTTCGCCCGATGTATCTATCTCACAAATGTCGGGAATTCCGTCGCCATTATAATCGGCAACCACCGCCCCGCCCAAGAATACCGAACCGTACGTTTCCGAAATAGTCGACTGATTTCCAGCATCGAAGCTCCACTCCGAAGCGGTTCTATACACAAGATCGTCATGAGCATAACTCGCTCCTACGATAAAAGCAGAAAACAATAATGTTAGAATTCGTATTTTCATGATTTACATTTTTACATCAAACAAGCTTTTCACTCAATACTTTTTCTCTCTGTGGGAAAACTAATCCCGATTTTAGTACCCCGGATTATTAGGCAACAAATTAGGATTGGCATCTATATCGTCGATAGGTACTGGCAACAGCAAATGCTTAGGTGTAGTAAAATTAGTTTTACCTATACTTTGGAAAAATGTCTTTGCATACTCGCCATCGTTATCGTATCGAACTAAATCGAACCATCGGTGTCCACCCTCGAACGCTAATTCCATACGACGTTCATGCCTGATAATTTCTCTCAATTCTACTTGGTCGGTAGTGGTCACATTAGGCAAACCAGCTCTCACGCGTACTCGATTCAACGGACCGCCATCATTCTCGGAAGATGCCAGAGCAGCCGCTTCGGACGAACGCCCCAACTCATTTAACGCTTCTGCTTGCATCAACAAAACATCGGCAAATCGCAATACCGGGAAATTAAGTGGGCTATCCATCGCCCGGTCGACACCTATATTTTCACACAAGAACTTTTTCACGTTATGCCCCGTCTGCGAACAAGTAGGATCATAAGACCAGCCTTGATAGACATCTCCTTCACACCAAACAGAAACCGACTTACGCAAATCGCCTGGTTCATAACTTTCTACAAATTCGGGATAAACAGCAAACCAACCGAAATTTCCCCACGGTCCTCCGATATTGATACTTGCCAAAGGAGCCATATACTCGTGATGCCACCCTCCTTGTCCCAATATATCAAATTCACTGTATGCTGTCACATCTTTTTCATACTGAACCTCAAATAAACTCTCTGGACCGTTTTCGCGCAAATCGCTGAAATTCCATTCATATTTCCGATTAAGAGAATAAACTCCAAGATTCGTCACCGAGTCGATAGCAACCAAAGTTTCGTTATACCGTTTCAATGTCAAATAAACTTTTGCGAGTAACCCGAATGCAGCCCCTTTCGTCGCACGTCCTATGTCGGTCGTATTTTCATAAACAGCCGGTAACATCGATGCCGCATCAGAAAAATCATCAATGATGTGCTGGTAAACTATATCTTTCGATGTTCTCGACACCTGCAAATCATCGCTTGCAGTCTGTTGCTTGTCTATCCAGGGCACATCGCCGAACAACCGTACCAGATTGAAATAATACAACCCTCTTAAAAAATGAGCCTCTCCCTTGTATTGGGTTTTCTTTGCATCAGAAATCTTCGGAGATTTATCGATATTCGTCAAAATCCAATTCGTTCGACTGATTCCCGCCCAGGGTCCGCGCCATAATTCCTTAGCCCCGGAGTTATCGCTGGTCGCTGTGAAGTTAGACAACTGCGTCGTTTCAAGACCGTTTCCACCGGCTTCATTTCCAACACGGCCCTCTCCGGCGACAATATCCAATGTCCACATTCGCAAATTATACATATACGAACTCTGTAACCGCTGATACATAGAATTGACACCACTCTCTATCTCTTCGGGAGAACCCTCCTCGAAAAAGTTTTCGGTAATGATTTGGTCGTTCGGCAATATTTCGAGTTTATCCATACAGCCCGACAAGACAGTCGAAAGAACGACAACAGATATAGTAGATATAATTGTCCTTTTCATGATTCGAAAGATTTAGAATTTTACAGATGCTCCAAACATATAGACTCGGGAAGTAGGATAAATTCCATAATCCAATCCCCAAAGACCCACCTCGGGGTCAAGACCCGAATAATTGGTCAAGGTCCACAAATTATCGAAACTCAAATACAACCGTAATGATTTGGCCCCGATCTTTTTCAACCAATCCTGAGTAAAACGATAACCGAAAGTAAGATTTTTCAACCTCAGATAAGAACCGTCTTCTACCCAACGAGTCGAAGCTCTGTTATTTCGGTTCGGATCGGCATAAATGGCACGAGGCATTGTATTGCTGGATCCTTTCCCATTCCATCGATTCAATGTAGAGGTAAATTGGTTATAAGTACTCTCCATGCCCTCATGAGACACTCTTACGCCATTCCATATATCATTCCCGTACGAACCCTGGAAAAATATACTCAAATCAAAATTCTTATATCCGAATTGATTGTTAAACCCAAAAATAAAATCAGGTTGAGGATTACCGATAACTGTTCGATCAAAATCATTGATTACATCATCACCATTCACATTGACAAACCAAATATCGCCCGGTGACGTATTGACCTGAGAATTATGCGATGCTTTATCAGGAGCGCGGTTTTCCATAGGAACACCCGCAAAGACTTCGTCCAGCGTCTGATAGATACCACCCATCTTATAACCATAGAAAGAGTTGATAGGCAGACCTTCCCGAATCAAACTTACACCGCTGAGGATTTCGGGACCACCCAATTTCAAAACCTCATTCTTATTGAAAGTCATATTTAAGTTGGTTTCCCAAGTAAATTCTCCGACAAAATTGCGAGTATTCAAATTAAACTCGATACCCTTATTCCTCACCTTACCGATGTTCACAGGAGGCCAATCGGCTTGTTCCAAAGATGTTCCACTAGTTTGAGGCACAGGCTTCTTGGTAAGCATATCGTTAGTATTCTTTAAATAGAAATCGACATTAGCGACAATTCGGTCATTCAAGAAACCTATATCCAACCCGACATTGTATTGTTCGACAGACTCCCACTTAATAGACGGATTGGATAGTTTGTACGGATATATAAGCGATACTTGTTCCGACTCAAATCCTCGTTGCGAACCGAAATTATAAACGCCGTTCACTTCCAGCTTATCGGCAAATGCATACGCATCGATATTCTGGTTACCGGTCAATCCATACCCTAAGCGCAATTTCAACATCGATATCCAGGGGACATCTTGCATGAAGCTTTCATTAGACACATTCCATGCTGTTGAAAACGAAGGGAAATACCCGAATCGATTATCGGCTCCGAACTTGGAAGAACCATCGGCTCGGAAAGTTGCCGTCAAGAAATATCGGTTGTCATACGAATAATGAACACGTCCCATATACGACATCAACGCCCAAGAATAAGAATTACCGCCCACATCAGTAGCTTTCGTCGCATTATCCAATTCCGTCGTCATCTCGCTGGCACGTCCCGTACCGGCAGCAGACATCCATTCCTTCTTATACTCTTGGTAAGACGTTCCTATCATGGCATTCAATTTATGTTTGCCGAATACCTTGTCATAAGTAAGTGAATTATCCCACAAATACAACTCTTCATAAGCCGAAGACAATGATTGCGAGGTATTGGTCTGCTCTTTATTACCCCATTTGTATTTAGGTATATAATTGTTATTATACTCATATCCCAGTTCCGCACCTCCGGTAGTTTTAGCAACCAAACCGTCGATGATCTCCCACTCGGCCGAAATATTGGATAACATTCTGAATCCTTTCATACGATACTTTTGTTCGTTTACGATAGCCACAGGGTTCAAAGCATCTCCATTCAACTCGGCATTCCCGGTAGGACCGTTATAATTACCTTCGTCGTCATAAATAGAAATGGAAGGCAACATGCGCATGGCATTCTGAATAACAGTCGATATAGGCTGAGTACGGCGATTCTCGGCACTTAGGTTTACGTTTGCTCTTACCTTTACATTGCTCAATATTTGTGACGATATATTGGATTGAAGATTCAGTCGATTAAATTCCGAATTTTTCATAATACCGTCTTGTGCATAATAACCCACCGATGTCGCATGATTAATCTTGGAATTACCGCCCAAAATAGAAAGATTCACTTTATGCATCGGAGCCGTACGGAATAACGGAGAAAGCCAATCCGTACCAGCACCGAGAGATTCAGGGTCGGCAAACAACGGATTCAACGATAAACCCGCATTCGACCTCATTTCATTATGTAAAGCAGCATATTGTGATGCATTCAGCATATCGAACATCTTTGCAGATTGTTGAATACCGAAACTATAATCTAAATTAATTTCTGTTCTTCCCTCTTTGGCTTGACGAGTAGTAACCATAACTACACCGTTTGCACCTCGCGAACCGTAAATAGCAGTGGCGGAAGCATCTTTAAGGACATCGATAGACTCTACATCTGCCGGATTTATATACCACATACCGCCATTTACGGGAACCCCATCGATAACATACAAAGGAGACGCATCGTTAATCGTACCGACACCGCGAATCAAAATAGAAACATCTCCGCCGGGAGCTCCGGAATTTTGAACCACCTGTACACCCGACATTTTTCCGGCCAAAGATTGTACCACATTAGAAGTCGAATTCTTTACGAGTTCGCTTCCCTTTACAGAAGATATAGAACCCGTAACATCTGAACGTCTCATCGTTCCATAACCTACAACGACAACCTCATCGAGTGCTTTGGTATTTTCTTTCAAAACGATACGTACAGGTTTATTCCCTTTAACACTCGTTTCCACGGCATCATAACCGATATAAGAAACTCTAAGTATTGGATTTTTTTGATCCGATTTTATCGAGAAATTACCGTCCATGTCGGTCACAGCCACATTTTTACAATCTTTCAAATGGACTGTCGCACCTATAATAGGTACACCCGAAGCATCTATAACCTTTCCCGAAATAAACTGTTGCGAATCAGCGGCCGAAACTTTGCCGGGACCGCCCTGCTCTGTCTGCTGTGCAGAAATCCCAAACGGTTGGGAAAACAAGAGTACCATACACCCCATGAGGCAACATACTCTCAAACCTCTTTTACTTTGTTTTTTCCTTGTCATAGCAACGTGTTTTTCTCTATGTTATTTTTTCATTTTGCAAAAATGGTATTGGGTTAAGAAATATCCTTATGTGATGCTAAATTAGATGTTCTGGTAATACTGCCTTTCCAACATATTAGCCAAGAATTATGGTATCTTACCATAATAAATCAAACCAATCTATTTTTTGGATATTTACCATTATTTTTTATCTCAAATGACGGGGCTTTCCTCCTTTTCTCCAATACTCCTCTATCTTCTCCAATGTCACGCCTTTGGTTTCGGGAACATAGAAATATCCCCATATGATTGCGGCAAGAGCTACTATCGCATAAAACCAAAAAGCACCTGCCGGATTCCCCAAGTTTTCTCCGTCCAAATAAATTTCAGTACCTTCTACAGTGAACGCCTTCACTATTTTGAAGAATGTAAACGTTACCACTGTATTGAACACCCAAACCGATAACGAGCCCAAAGAGGAACCGAGACCTCTTACCTTCTGAGGAAATACTTCTGAAATAATGAGCCAACCGAGCGGGCCGATACTGATCGCATAAAAAGCGACGTAGACGAACACGAGAATAATAGACAACCATTTGCCCATCTCTCCGAGATAAGAAAAATGAGTAAAACAGATACCGAGTAAAAGAAGAGAGACAAAAATACCTGTCAAACCTGTAAAATATAGTTTTCTTCGGCCCAAGCGATCGACAAAATAGACCGAAACAATAGTGAACAACAGATTGACGACCCCAACACCGACCGCCGCCCAAATAGCCGAAACCGCCCCATCGAAACCGGCCATCAAGAATATCTTGGGACTATAATAGATAACCGTATTGATACCTACGAATTGTTGAAAGAACATAATCCCCACACCGATAATTACGGCATTACGCAGCCACGGTTTCATCAATTCTTTAATACCCGACTTATCTTTTTCACTTTTTATCAGCTCATTCTTGATGGTTTTGTACGAATCTTCCATTGCCTCATTCCCTTCGATACGAGCCAACACCGATTTTCCCTCTTCATCTCGACCCCGGCTTATCAACCAGCGTGGACTCTCTGGCATAAATGCCATACCTATCAACAGAATTAAAGCCGGAACGACTCCGATATAAAACATAGGACGCCAGCACGACATATCGCCTTCATCGGCAAACATCAAATCCGATAAATAGGATGCCAACACTCCTATCGTGATCATTAATTGAAACATCGAGACCAAACTGCCCCGTTTATTAGCCGGTGAAATCTCGGCTATATAAAGAGGTACTGCAAAAGACGATACCCCGATCGCTATTCCCAAAAATAAACGGGCTATAATCAACTGCTCGATACTGGGAGCAAATCCCGACCAAAGAGCACCGATCGTAAAAATAACCGCCGAAGCTAAGATAACTACCTTACGTCCCAATATATCGGTTATCTTTCCACAAAACAAAGCGCCAAGAATAGCACCCACCAATCCCGCCGAAGTAACTAATTCCACCATGGAATTATCCAAACCGAAATCTTTTTGGAAAAAAGGTATAGCCCCCGATATAACACCGGTATCGAATCCGAACAACAGGCCTCCGGTCGCAGCGATAACAGCTATTACATAAATAATTGTATTTTTCATCATATCCAATTTTAATTTATTCTAAAATCAAGGTTCATAATTCTTCCAAACCTCTTCTTTCAATCCGGGGTTCGGAACATATAAAAACGTATCTGGCGACTTCTCGAAAGTTCGGTAAATAGACTCCCCTTTTACAATACCCAGTTCCGGGTATTCGGCCGGAGATTTACAAATAAGTTCCGAGGGCTGATAACAAGGATTCGCCTGCCATTCGATCTTTCCTGCATCATTAAAAACCGGGAACCAAGCAATTCCCTTATGGCGACGCACGCCATCATACTCGAAACCATACTCCCTATCGCACCACGCTCCGAAAGTAAGAGGTTTATCAGGATTAGCACTAATAGTCGCATGAGCCCAATATGGAGGAACGATAACCACATCGCCGGCCTTAGCATACACGGCAAAACAACGACCGGGATTATCTTCGGCATATTCCTGCATGTAAATGATAGCCTCTCCTGTCCATATTTCGTAAACCTCAGGAGTAGACCAACCGCTATATTTAGAAACCCAATGGATATGACCTTGACTGCGAATAGGCTCTTTACCCAATCGACCGGCAGCATAGGTCACGACCCCATAAAGCAAATGCATCCGTTCGAGCATTTCTCTGTGTTTACATTTCCCCACGTCCATAGCTATGGAATAAACGATTTCAGGGCCATCGCACTGAGGGTCGGATAAACTTCCCCGAATATCTCGCAAATAACGATTCTCCACTTGGGGACCGAACACATCTGCACCATATTTAAATCCCATAGGATTTACAGTAGGAATTATATCAAAACCGGGATTGAATTCCATATCTTTTCATACATTATGTTTAACAAAAGCTTTTATTGTAGCGCACTGTTTTCCTTCCGACTCTCCATAAGGCCGTATCGTATACTGTTTCACCGATTCCGGTATAATAAATGTCTCGGCATAATGTACGACAAACGGATCAAATTCGCCGGTGGGACTTTCAACGATAGCTTCACGTCCCTCGACAAGATTCAGCACATTCACACTTCCATCTGTTTTGTGAAGAACTGGCTTGGTAAACCAATGCCGACGAGTTTCTATAAACTCACATTCATGCAAACCGGTATGTTCTTCAATCCAACCGTCTCCTTCGGCCACTTTATCTATCTTATTATAAATTTCACGGCGAACCCACGGCTCCGTACGATTCCATTGGATCACATGTTTGCCATGCCCAATATTGATTGGTCGGGGACGGCCGTCCAATCCCAAACGCCCCCAATCCCACAACTTGAAAGTGAAAATATAAGGAGTAGCACTGATTTCGAGAACCATACTGTTACGCCCCGAACAATGAACAGTACCCGCAGGTATAAGTACATGGTCGTGCTTTTTCACTGGATAATTCCCGACATACTTTTCTGCATCGAAATGCCCTGTATGTTGTGCTTCGGTCAAGGCATTTATCATCTCCTCCGGTACGATACCTTCCTTCACTCCCAAATAAACCGAAGCATCTTCTTCGGCATCGAGAATGTAATAGCTCTCGTCTTGGGTATAATGCATACCGAACTTTTCTTGTATATATTGTGTCAGCGGGTGCACCTGTAAGCTCAAATTACCGCCGTCCATCGTATCCAAGAAGTCGAACCGAATAGGGAACTCGTCCCCGAAACGTCCGTAAACCGGATTACCCAACAACTCACGCGGATAAGAAAATACCAAATCGATAGACGGTATTTCGAAACGGACTTCTCCGAAGCCCAAATACAAACTATTCTCCTCAGGAACACAATCGAAACACCATGCAAAATTGGGAGTTTCACGATCCAAATCGCATATTTCCTTCATCCATTGACCGCCCCACGGACCCGGATCGAAAAACGGAACTACTCGAAAAGGAGATTTCGAAGCCTTTTTCAAACCAGCATCCACGATTGCCGCAGTCGCCATCTTAGGATCGCCCATCACATTCGTATCCAAGACATAATCCCATTTGTTCATCAACGTTTTCTTAAAACGGTCGCAAATGCGCCAATCTACGAAAAAGCCTCTTTTATATTGCAACGAAGCCCGTTCCATGCGATTATCTACACCGACATTCGAAATTTCGTTTCTCCGAAAACGCATCTGTATTTCCCAACGAGCCATATCGGCATATACCAATACATCGCTTTCGGGCATCACGTAAGCAGCCCCTACTCCATATACGATTACAACACCGGCAGATATACCGGCAACCTTTTCACGCAGCTCGGCAACCTTCTTTTCATCGAAATAACAATCCATATGATAGCGAGTCATATAACCGAAAATCTCATCATCGGTTATATCGGACTTCAAAAACGAATTGATCTCTTCCGAAGTTTTCATGGCCGAAGAAGCATCCAACCATAATGTATGGGGAAGTTGTCCCTTCAACGCCGATTTTACCTCCTCGTCATAAACACCTTGATAACATTCGACAACCAATACCTTCACCGGTTTATGAACGTTTTCCAACGACTTGTTCAACTGCGATACAATTTCCGGCCAACCTTGCCAACAAACATTTTCAGATGTTTCCGATACTTGTACGACCGGATACTTATCATAATTAGATTTATAATTTGAATACTTTTTCATTTCTTCTCCTCTTTACACTTGTCAAATAATAATTCAATCCCAATAAAGCGGCATTGTCTCCTAATTCGGAAAGCACAATATGCACCCGGTCGATAGGAGTCCAAGCTCGATCCTCGACCCACTTATTGATATAAGGCAAAATAATATCCGCACTTCTCATGATTCCGCCACCCAGAACAACCACCTCAGGGTCATAAGCATGAATGTAAGAGACAATGGCTGCTGCCCATACATTCATACACTCTTCACAAATAATAATAGCATTCTCATCGCCTTGTCTCATTAAACCGAACAGTTGTTTAAAATCCATATCGGATGCCGCAATCTTAAAATCTGGCGATACACGTTCGTTAGACCGAATAATATCCGGCAAGAAAAATGAAGAAGCCATAGCCTCTACACAACCTATATTTCCACAGCTGCAACGTCTTCCACGATAATCGACAACTATGTGCCCTCCTAAGGAACCAGCTTGATGATGATGACCCACCAACGGTTTGCTATCTAATATAACACCTGTTCCTATTCCTGTACCGATAGTCATCATTACCACATTTCCCGTACCTTTCGCTGCACCGTAGAGCCACTCTCCGATGACAGCAAGACGGGCATCGTTTTCCAATACGAAAGGAACGCCCCAACGACTATCGGCCCAATGACAGAGATCGATATCACAAGCATCATCATACTTGTCGTTGGTAGAAATCACTCTGCATTCGACAGGATTCACCATACCCGGAAACGCCAATCCGATAGATGCCAAATCCGTCGAAGATATTCCTTCCTCAGACAACAATGAATCAATTGCATGCTCCATCTTGGGAAGCATGTGAGATAAACCCTTCACCGAATCCGAAGAGATTGTGGTAAACCGAACAATCTCAGAATCCAATATCAAACCTATCTTTATGATAGTTCCTCCCAAATCTATTGCGACGCTATAATTTTCCCCCATAACCTTATACTCCTATCAATTGAGGCTTCCCATCGACCTCCAACAATCTGGCTGCAAAGCCATGATCGGCAATTTCCCGATAATTATGCCCTGCATCAGACGGCCAACAAGCTGCAAAAGAAAATAAAGTATTTCCCGTATTTGCCATACGGTGAGCCACACCACCCGGTATATAATGTAGGCTCCCGGGAAAAACCCGTTCGGCCCACACTCGACGCAACTGGTCCATCAAAATCAACATACCCTCTCCTTCAAGCCCCCAATAAAATTCCGCCCGATCGATATTCGCATGGAAATGTCCCTTAGTCATGAAGTACTCGTTTCCCACTTTTCCCGGATGCAAATAAGTAATCCCGAAATATAATCCGCCGGGAGTACCCTCCTGTTCCGGCAAAAAACTACTCACCTCATAAGCCAGTATATTCTGCGGCATACGAGAAAAAGCATCGACATCGGCAAAAATACCACGCAAATCTCCCAGAGTACGACTCACATTCTCGACTCTCTCTCCCAATAATCGGTTCCCCGTAAAGAATAATCGGGGAAATACAATTTCCATATTCTCCATTATTTTTCATGTTATTATCGATATGGCAAAGATAGAGTGACAATTGGCCTGCTCTATTCACTATATTTGCCGAGAATTTTGGTATTTTACCAAATACCGATTAGAGGAGCATAAAAATGATAATATTCTATATCTATTAGGAAGCTTTTTTGGAGGTTTTTAAGCGATACATAAAAAACAAATTAAAAAACACTTTTTATAATCGAGTAGTACTCAACGTATCAAAAAGTCAATATCAATTACAAGAAAGACTTCCCAGTCCTCATAAATAATCTATATAAAAAGCTATTAAAAAGGTCAAATCGCCTTTTTCTTTTTCACCCCATATTTTTCTTGGTATTCAGAAGGAAGCATGTTGGTTGACTTCTTAAACTGCTCTATAAAATTCGACAAATTATTAAATCCGACCTCCATACTCAAAGTCGAAATTTTCATTTTGCCTTCTATCAAAAATTTCTTGGCATGCCCTATACGCATATCATTCAAATACTGTACAAAAGTCTTTTTCGTACGTTCCTTAAAATACCGACAAAAAGCAGTAGGAGTCAGTCCGGCAACAGCAGCCACCTCTTCAAGTTTAATCGGCTTATTAAAATTTTTCACCAAAAAACGATAAACTTTATTGAATCGCTCAAAATCCGAAGAATTGACCGACTGGGTAAAACCTACGCTCGCTAAAATTTCATATTCGTCGGCTTCTGCCATCATTTCCAAAAGTGTGAGTAAATTAGTTACCCGCTCGATTCCATTTTGATTAAACGTGCGTCGAATATATCGCGCGATCCGTTCACGCGATTCACCGGTAAATTTTATTCCCCGTCTCGAACGTTCTATTAACTCACGAATATTCGCCATCTCAGGCAATCGTATCAATATACCCTCGAACAACTCTTTACGAAAATAAACACAATGACAAGTCGCCCTTAAACCAGAATCCGAGTCGAAAAATTCTTTATCGTTTCTCCACTCATGCGGCAACTGAGGACCCATCATACAAACATCGCCCTCTTCATATCCTCCGATATGATCACCTACAAAACGAGTGCCCCACCCTTTTTCAATACACATGATTTCTATTTCGGGGTGATAATGCCACGGCACGATAAAATGGGGCAAATCTTCCCGATAGAAATTGATATAATTATCGACGGCAAAAGGAAGTTCTTGATACAAAGGTTTCATAATATAGCACAGTTATTAAAAGCAGTTCATCTAAAATCACACATCGAGAGCCAAAACAATATCCCAACCAACTTTGTCGGGGTATAAGCCATTTTTTATTTTTAACTTATAAAAAGTGATAGTATGGCAAAGATAAACTATAATATTATAATAGCGAAAATAAAAAAGAAGCATTAACAATGCCTTTTTGTACATTTGTAGATACGAAGATGAGATGCGATTCGACATAGTCCATTCGGAAATAAAATTTCCGTTTGCCTCTGCACTCACCTTTCGCTATCTTTGTCATTCAAAAATTATTTCTAAAAACAAATACCTATGAAAATTTTATTTTTTCAATACCCCTCGTGCAGCACTTGTAAAAAAGCAGCAAAATGGCTAAAAGATCACGACATTGATATAGAATCGAAGCACATCGTCGAAACACCGCCCACTGTCGGGGAACTAACCGAATGGATAACCCGCAGCAATTTACCCTTACAAAAATTCTTCAATACGAGCGGACAAAAATATAGAGAATTAAATTTGAAAAACCGCATTAGTACAATTCCCGAAAAAGAACTGATAGAACTATTGGCTTCCGATGGAAAACTAATCAAACGTCCCCTTCTCGTAACAGACTCACAGGTCTTGGTCGGATTCAATGCCGAGTTATGGCAAGACGTTTTGCTATCCGAGACGAAATAATCTCATACTCAAAAAAATTAGGCGCATGCCTATTTGCACGGTTCAAAAAGAAATACTATCTTTGCGCCGCTAATGCAAATAATAACCAATTAAAAAATTTCAAATGGCAACAAAAATCAGATTACAACGCTTTGGTCACAAAGACTACGCATTTTACCAAATTGTAATCGCCGATAGCAGGGCACCACGTGATGGTAAGTTTATTGAAAGGATAGGTTCTTATAATCCGAACACTAATCCTGCTACAATAAATTTGAATTTCGAAAGAGCTTTGTATTGGCTGACAACCGGTGCTCAACCCACCGACACTGTACGTAATATCCTTTCCAAAGAAGGTGTATTGATGAAAAAACATTTATTGGGCGGTGTAAAAAAAGGTGCTTTTACCGAAGAGGTTGCAGAACAACGCTTCGAAGCATGGTTGAAGAACAAAAAATCGGCTATTGACGCTGAGAAAGCCAAAGTTTCTGCCGCAAAAGACGCTGCTGCTAAAAAACGTCTAGAAGAAGAAACCGAAAAGAACAAAGCAAAAGCCGAAGTTGTCGCTGCTAAAAAAGCAGCCGAGGCTGCCGCTAAGGCAGAGGCCGAAGCCGCTGCAAAAGCCGAAGAAGAAGCTAATGCCGTTGCAGAAGCTCCTGCATCCGAAAGTGCTGAATAAATATTTTAGACAGCATATTGAAACGGAGTATCCCTCACTGGATACTCCGTTTTTATTTTTCTTCTTCCCAAAAGTATTTTAACGGCTCAGTCGTTAATTAACGGGGATCGTTCATGTATATTCTCTCCCCTATTGCGAACACTGTTCTCCGTAATACTACGGGATATTTCAGTTTTCATTATCGGAGATATTTTAGAACTCCTCCCTTGTCGTGCCCCATAACACTATCGGGCACTCTCCCTATCTCATCTGCGATGAGCACAGGGAGAGATGACCAAGCTCTTATCACCTCCCCCTGTATTTTCTACCCCTCCGTCCAGAGGAAACCGCCCCTATATTTTGCGCAGCAAAACACAGGGGGGAGAGGGGGAGTAACATGGCCAAACAATCGCCAATCGGTCTATAATAGTTCTCTTAACACGATAAAAAAGCTCCTAAGAACATCTCACCTGCACGATTCTTATCGTATTCATTTTCTACTTTCTCAAAAAAAATAAAAAAAATTCACTTTTTCACTAGGGATAACCCTCGATTTAAGGTTAATATTATATAGCGCATAAAAAATGCTCAAAAATATGTATATACATATCATGAAAAAATAAAAACATATCATTCAATTTTCAGAATTACTTTTTGTTTAATTAAATATTTGTTTATCATGAAAAAACACTACATGTTATTCACTTTATTGTTTACTCTTCTGCCTTTTCTTAATAGCTATGCCGAAGAGAACAAAGCTCTTTCTATTCCTCAGGCCAGTACAAATAATGTAAACGGCTATCGCTTGCAAATTCCCGAAACCATTTTAGGCGACCGCTCCGGTGGGGACACAGACCGTACCGGCAAATCATTCACTATTTCAGCTTGGGTGAAGATGGATCGATTCATGAACAGCGGTAGCAATAACAAAGGAAATGTGATTATGGGACACGGCGCCCAAGCACACACAAATTATAACGGAAGTTTGATTTTAGCCACCACTGAAACGGGAACTCTTAAAATCATTTCTGGTGCAAGTAATACGGTAACTTCCACTTTGAATACCGCAGTAGCATTAAACGAATGGACCTACCTCACCCTCGTCTATGATAACAGTAATTTTGATGTTTGTGTATACAAAGATGGAGTTCTCGTAACGACAAAAAATAACACCAAACAATTGGAACTTTTTGGAGACGATCCCTGCATCTTTTTCTTAGGAGGATTCGGGTTTTCGGGTCTCTGCGATGAATTCCAATTCTTCAACAAAGCCTTGACGGCTCAGGAAGTTGCACAAGCCTACGAAAATCCCCAAAACCTGTCGAGTTTAACCGTATGGTATGACTTCAACGAAGTTACCCCGGGTACAACTGGACAATTCTCCAACAAAGTCGTCGATTCTGCCCAATCTTCTACAACCGCCAAATATACTAAATTAGGTGGAGGACAAACAAGTTCCGACGGAGGATATATCTCGCAAACCTCTTTTACGGAATATGCCCCCACATTAGCCGAAGGACGTACAATTACCGGTAGCTATACAGTTACATTACCCACAGAAGTACAAAACGGGACACTGAGCGTGACCAACGACGAGACTCCTCTTTCGGCAGGAGAAAATACCGTAGCATCGGGGACTACTTTAACCATAACGGCGACACCTGCCGATAATTATTGTTTGGAATCCCTGAATATCAACGGTCAACCGATTGAAAACGGTGGGACATATACTGTAACGGAAGATGCAACTATCTCTGTTTCATTTGTCGAAATCGTTATGCATAAAGTAACAATTACTGTCAACGAAGGAGTAGATTATCAAATTACAGCAGGAGAAGAAGTTATCGAGAACTTAGAATCGATAGCCTCTGGCACAGAATTAACCCTAACATTCAATTCATTGCCAGAAAACAAGAAGATAGAATCCGTACTGATTAACGGGCAACCAGCCGAAGCAGAAGAAAACGGATCATACATTTTCACGGTAACAGAAAACACGACTATCGTTGTCAACTTGACCGATATTACTTATTACACAGTTACGCTACCGACTCTGGTAGAAAATGGACAACTAAGCGTAATGAACGGTTCCGACCCCCTTACCACAGGAGAGAACACCGGTATAAAAGAAGGTACGGTATTGACAATTACGGCTACTGCCGATCCCGGTTATGAAATTCTCTCCCTCCAAGTAAACGGATCCGATTTCACCAACGGAGATAATTACACGGTGAACGAAAATACGACCGTCACAGTCTCATTCCAAGTCGAAGGTCCCAAAGCCGTACTAGTCCCTGCAATAAGTGGTAATAATAAATACCAATTCCGTTTTGATGATAAAGTATTAGGCGAACACACAAATGGAGAGAATAACTCATGGAATAATGGTAATATAACAGGTTCAGACCATCGTGCCCGCAATTTCACAATGTCCGCTTGGGTGAAAACCGTTAGTACAAACGGGCAAGTAATGGGACACGGACAAGCACCTTACTATGGAGCCGTAGGAACATTTGGCGTTGTACTCGAAAACGGAGTCCTGAAAATGAAAGCTCGCGCATGGAAAGACAAAGGCAACTGCCCGGGAATAGCCGAAGTGACCACCAACGCTACGCTCACTGCCGATGAATGGGCTTTTATTACCGTAACAGTCGATGACACCAATAAAGAAATCAAACTATACAAAAACGGGAAATTATTAGGAACTGGCGATTTAGGGACAATCGTAGAAGGAGGAACACAAGAAGGTCATGGTATTGGTCTATTGCAAGACGAGTGTGTGTTCTTCGTGGGGAACGGCGGATTCTCTTGCTATGTGGACGAAGTTCAGGTATGGACAAAAACATTGACCGAAAAAGAAGTAAAGGAATCCATTCGCGGCGGTTACGCCCAAGAGAATATGCCCGAAGAATTAGTGGCCTATTACAAAATCGAAAATGATTCGGAAGCCGAATTGGAAAACAAAGGAACATTCGGTAGCTGTCCCGCCGGTGTAGTAGAAGGTACAACCGAGGTACATACTGGTGCTCCCCACTGGGGCGCAGAAGTTTATACTTGCGACTTTATTCAAGTACAAATCGTAGCCGGTCATACATTCCCAACCAATAATCTCACCATCACTCAACCCACCGAAGGGGGAACATTCAAAGTAGTTAATGCTAAAAATGAAGAAGTAACAAGTGGAGCGGTAGACCAGTTCAGCGCATTGACAGTCATAGCCGAACCGGAAGAAGGATATGTATTATCGCAAGTATTGGTAAATGGCGAAGTAAATAGCGGAACGACTTTTGTCATCGAAGATGACACAGAAGTAACAGTGGTATTCTCCAATAAAGTAATCGTAACCAATACGACCGCAACCGGTGGTAACGTCGAAATGTTCGTTAATGATGCCGAAGAAGCGACCGCATTCGGTTCTGAAATTATACGAGGATCAAAACTAACTTTCAAAGTAACCGTAAACGAAGGATATGAATTAACGTCATTCCTCGTGAACGAAGAAGAAAAGATAGGCGAACTTGCAGAAAACATATATACAGTAAACTCAGTTTCCGATAATATGACAATATGTGCTGTGTTCTCGAAAATACCGACATGGAGAGTTACTTGCAATGTTACCGGGAATGGTTCTGTCACCATCTCCGACGACGAAAGTAATGTATATGCCAGTGGTTCCGAAATTCTAAACAACACATTTGTCAAACTAACTTTTATCCCCGAAGAAAATTATAAGATAGAAACTTTCACTTCTTCCAATGGAGAATCGCTGTTAGACCAAATTAGTAACAATATTTACGAAATAGGAGCCATAGACAGCAACCATACTTATAACGTAACATTCGGGACGATTGTAGGCATAGACAAAGAAAACATAAAGTCCATATCGCTCTACTACCAAGACGGAATACTTTATGTAAACGGTATCGACGCAAATACTACCATTGCCATATATAATTTGACAGGCAAATTGGTTAAAGTTACGGAAGAAACCCCTGTAAATGTCGCCGATTTGACGAAAGGCTGTTATATCGTTAAAATAACGATGGGTAATACAGACAAAGCCATGAAATTTATCAAGAAATAAAAATCTATAAGAGAAATAAACCACATAAAGAGAGGTGATGCTGCAAATCATGCATTACCTCTCTTGTTTTTTAACCCCAAAAAAGAACAAGACAAAACTAAAAAGAATACTTCACTACTTCGATTTATGACATATTCCTGCCCATATCTCCCCTACCTCAAACATAAAGAGTAGGAATAAAGGCTTTTGCCGATTCATGAAAATTTTGTAGATTCGTGCACACATTAATATATTATATCATGAAAAAAATATCATTACTCACTTTCCTTTTGGGTTCATTTTTTCTTCTACAAGCCCAACCGCACACCAAACACATCGCGCCCATCGATAATGAAAAATGGTGGGGCTGCTTCGTGGGAATAGGTAACGAAATGCCCTTTGCATCGAATACGCCCCTCTATGATTTGACAAAAGTCAATTTCAACAACGAGGCCTCTCCCCTGCTCCTATCTTCGCAAGGACGTTATGTATGGAGTGACGAACCTTTCCGTTTCCGCTTGGTAAACGACACGCTCGTTATCGAATCAGATTATGAATCCCCACAAGTGACAACCGCTGGGAAAAACCTTCGCGATGCCTATCTTCATGCCTCAAAAACACATTTCCCGGCAAACGGAAAAACTCCGCCAGCACTCTTTTTTAAAGAACCACAATACAATACATGGATAGAACTCATGTATAATCAAAATCAAGAAGACATTCTGAACTACGCTCATAACATCATCGAGAACGGATTCCCCAAAGGAATCTTGATGATCGATGACAACTGGCAACGCTATTATGGGAACTTCGAATTTAAAGCAGAAAAATTCCCCGATGCCCGTGCCATGACAGACGAATTGCACCGGCTCGGATTCAAAGTCATGCTTTGGATTTCACCCTTTGTATCGGCCGATTCTCCCGAATTCAGAGACTTGGCAGCCAAAGGATTTCTCCTGAAAAACAAAAATGGCACACCTGCCGTTGTAAATTGGTGGAACGGATATAGTGCATGCTACGACATGACCAATCCGGCTGCTGTCGAATCACTAAAACAAACCCTAAACGAATGTATGGGAAAATACGGGATCGACGGGTTCAAATTCGACGCAGGCGATATAGCCATCTTGGCTAACGGAGAGTACGACTACTACGACAAGAATGCCGACCAAAACATTTTCTCCCAACGATGGGCCGAACTGGGACTTTCCTACCCTTTCAATGAATTTCGAGCCGCTTGGAAAACCGGAGGCCTGCCATTAGTGCAACGCATAGGAGACAAAGACTATTCGTGGTATGCCGTATCCATGCTTATACCCAACATGGCAATTTGCGGTATGCTCGGTTATCCCTATGCCTGTCCCGATATGATCGGAGGTGGGCAATTTTCCTCTTTTCTCGATATTAAAGAAGACGAATTTAACCAAGAACTCATTGTACGATCATGCCAAGTCCATGCCCTCATGCCCATGATGCAATTTTCAGTTGCCCCGTGGCGAATCCTCAATCGTGAGAATATGGAAATCTGTGCACGATACGCACAGCTACATCACACGATGGGCGACTACATTTATGAATGTGCCCGTCATGCTGCCGAGACCGGAGAGCCTATCTTGCGCCACATGGAATACAGTTTTCCACATAGCGGATTCACCGAATGCAAAGATCAGTTCATGCTCGGTGACAAATATATGATAGCCCCCATGATTACCGAAGGCACTCATCGTACCGTTAATCTTCCCAAAGGCACATGGCGCGACGATCAAGGAAAAACATTCAAGGGTCCGAAAAAAATAGAGATAGATGTCCCCCTCGATCGTCTCCCCTATTATGAACGAGTGAAATAAGAATTGGGATAATGTAAAAAAGAATCCATATACATATATGGATTCTTTTTTTATAGTAAACTTATCGGCTATCCACTACAATAACTAACCTCAATGCTTTTTTCTTTGAACTTCGAAATTCGATGAATATATGGCTTTTACCGTCAACTGTGGCCGAACGACCTCTTTACACCGAGAACACAAATACAAATAGGTATCCTCCTCCAATTTATATCTCCACCCCTCCCCATAAGAACTTCCACAGACAACACAGAAGAAACGCTCTTCAATCCTCCTACCTCTTTTCCCATAAAGTAAAGTCCTGACTTTTTGAGGTGTTTTTCTTTTAATGACTCGTTGCGCCTCTCGATTTATACGACGGTTTTTCTCAAACATATTGGCAAAAGACACTACGGCTTTTTGTACTCCCGAAAGATGTGGGTGCACCTGTTTCTTGTTTGCTTTTTTACCAGCCATCGCTCTTTTATTTTTCACAATATTAAAAGACTTCTCAACAACGATATGAAAGAAAGACTTTAAAAACACTCAACAGATACAACAAACGGACAGAACCTTTTCAATTCAGTACTATCCGTTAGCATTCACTGTCTCTTAATGCTTATCGTGGAGCTGGAGGCTCATGAACTAAAATCGATATACTACAACATATCAGCAAGTTACATTATAAGCCATTTCACTGTCCAATGAAAAGTCCAACAAACTCAACTAATTCTATTTAATGACCTTCTCTAATGCAAAACTATGAAAAACAAAGAAATTGGCCAAATTTCCAGCAATAGAATTTGGAGAATTCATTTTTATCACAGATCTTTGCAACAACATTCACGGCAGGGTGAATGTATTAATATTGATTATAAACACTTTGTCCTGCCACAAAGTAAAAATAAGGGGCTATGAGCAATAATGAAAACCATTATGGATACGCTCCTAATGCGTCTGTAACCAGTTCAGAGAATTGCCAAGTTACAGGAAAATTAGGAAAGGACACTTCTTCAATCCTTTATGATTTAGTTGATTTGGAGCAAATCTTCAAAGTAACTAAAAGAACATTATTTAACTGGAGAGCCAAAGGTCTCATCAATTTTGTCAACTTCGGGGGCAAACTATACATGACCCATGAAATGCTAATGGCTTCCATTGAATCCAGAAAGGAGGGATTATGTTGAATAATCTCCCTGTAGTAATTCCATCTCTCTATGCACAAGAGACAGTAAGACCTGTTAATAAGAAACAAGAAGAGGAATTTAATTCAAGCATAGAGCAAATACAAGCTTATTTGACAAAACATTATGAGTTTAGATTCAATTTAATCACCCAAAGATTATTAGTAAAAATTAAGGGGGTTGAAGAGCAATTCCATTATTTGGAAGATTATGAGTTCAACAGTATATTGAAAAGAATTAAAACTCAAAATGTTAGATGTTCAAAGGACACATTATTGATGATTTTAAAATCAGATTATGTTCCCCAATTTGATCCATTTAGAGATTATTTAGATAATCTACCAGAATGGGACGGTATTGATTACGTCGATTTATTAGCCCAAACTGTAAGAACCACTCAGCCTTTACACTTTGCCAAGTGTCTCAAAAAGTGGATGGTAGCAATGGTTGCCTCCTTGATTGATATGAATGCGATGAACCAAACAGCCATCATTCTCTCTGGCGCACAAGGAATTGGAAAAACCACATGGTTCCATACAATATTACCAATTGAGTTCCAAGAGTATATCCATGAGGGGTATATTTTGACTAAGGACAAGGAAACTAATGTTAAAATTTCAGAATGTGTACTTATTTTGATGGACGAACTTGAAAACTTGTCCGATAAAAGCATGGATGGAATTAAACAGCTCATGACCCAAAAGGGAACAAGCATGAGAAGAGCCTATACCACTATCAGTCAATATTATAGAAAGAGAGCTTCATTTGCAGGTACAGTCAATAGGAAGCATTTCTTAAAAGATTTAACAGGTAATAGAAGATTTTTATGTTTTGAAGCTAAAAGCATTAATTTACAGCACAATATACCTATAAATCAGCTATTTGCACAGCTACTCTATCTTTATAGAGCTGATTTTCAATTTTGGTTTGATGAAGACGAGATTGAAGAACTTAACAGAATGAATGCTGAATTTAGGGATGTATCAGTTGAAGAGGAGGCTTTCATTAATCATTTTGACAAATGTAGTATTGAAGAAGAAGGAGAATCTTTATTCTTAACTACTACCCAAATACAAAAGTTGTTAGTTCAAAAAACTGGTCATAAGACACTTTCTATCCAGGCATTGGGTCATGTTCTAAGAGACATGAAAATAGAAAGAATAAAAAGAGATGGTGTATATGGCTATCTTGTAAAATCAAAAAATTAAGTTTATCATTTTCAAACAAGCTACCTTGCCTACACTTACTTTGGGTAAGCAAGGTAACTTGTTTTTTAATTATTACTGCTGTCCGCTAAAAAAATGATTGTAAGCATATAAGTTACTAATATTAATGTATTTATATAGGTCTAACTATATTAATGGCTTATTTGGGGTGAGAAACAATAAGTGCAAGCACAGACTGAGTTATTATTGTAAATCGACTATTTTACTATTCTATTAGAAAAACACATAAAATTTCTATCAAGATCCTTTATAATCAGCCAATTCATCACAATGTCCCCGTACATACTCTGCCATTTTTGTGTTGGGGTATCTTGCCACTACCGCCTCACACATGTTCCATTTATATAATGCACATGCTGCCCTTTCCGTATCTGTAAACAGCAGGAAAGCTTTTTTCTTTATCATCTCGGAATACTTGAATATATTGTCATGTAAATTAATTTGATATCGGCTATAAAAAGGATAAAATATCCAGCATCCTTCATAATAAGAAGTGAGTTTCCAGCAATGTCCTATGGAATTTTGTAACCCTCGGGCATATTCAAGCATAAATTCCGCCTTGTCGTTGAGATTCCGCGCATTCTTTATACTTTGTTCCAAAGCATACATCTTTCTTGCAAAGTCAAGCTTATAGGATTTTCCTGGTTGGTTTCGTATTCTATTATTGCCGACGGTATTGTACTCAAGATTGCTGAATGCGTCATATTCAAAAGGTGCATATATGTTCCTGCTCTTGATAAAGTCGTCAGATACCAATGCGAGATATTGTATGGCCTCTTTATACCTCATGCTTGCAATCAGTTGGGTACCAATAATTTCGTAAAGGTAATTCATGTCGTTGTAACTGTATTTGTATAAAAAACAGTCTAATGGACATAATGGTTTTTTCATTCTATATACTAATCGCTTGATATATTTTACCCCAATGGAATCCAAATTAATAAAGAAGTTCGTCCTATAATCATACGCATTGTATTCATAATGATAGCTTTGCTCATTAATTGTTCTCCTAACCTTTACTTTTTTTGAATCCTCTTCGTCTCCCAGCATTTTTAATAAACGGTAATCGGCATAATTCAAAAATTGCAATGCGCGGACTTTATAACCAGAAGAAATACATTTAGGCACTACCTGTGAAATGACTATTTTGCACATCATGTCGTTCCAATAATATAGGTCAAAATCATTAGAAAAAGCTATCTTATCGTCCAACCAAAGCAATTCTCCATAAAGATAATTTTCCAGCTTGCTGTCGTATTGCGGAGCATTCTTGGCTGTCAGGTAAAGGTGAAAGACACGAATGGCATCTTTTAAGTCTTGTTCAGCTTTGTACTTTGATGCTTGGTTTATGAAATTCAATGCTTTTTGCGAATTGTTCAGCTTGTCATAAGTATAAGCGGCTGTATAGTGCCATGCCGCCAGATATTTGGGTGAGGTTCTGGAAATAGCTTCTACTGAGAGTTTATTTAATGCGCGAAAACACTTGTTACGACGAATGTTATAGTCATCGTTTGTAAATCTATTGTCCAAAGCCTCAAAGCCATGAATTATATTTTGTATAATTGGGAATATCCTTTCATCATTGATGTCTTTTTCATATAATAACAACAGCAAATCCAAGTTATCATAAAGTTGTCCGTCCTTTTGCAAACAGAACAGATAGGAACAAATATCACCTACTTCAATGAATATCTCCTTGGCTTTTTCCACTTCTCCCAAATGGAACAATGCCCCCGCCACATATCCTTTGGCCATATTCCGAATCACCTTTTCCTGAAAATATTGATTTCTCTCTATCCAGAGGTTCAAACATTCATCGTACTGACGCATGGATATAAGACATCTTATCATTTGAAGGGTATAACGGTCAAGAAACCTTCGGGAGCCATATGCCTTTGCTTGTATCATGACTTCCATCAACATACTGCATTCATCATCTCCGTCCACGGGATAATACCATTCGGACACTTGTTGGCTGCGTATCATTTCGCATCTTTTTGCAAGAAGCAGATATGATATAGCTTCCAAGTCATGATGTCTGGTGAGCCAATCTGCAAAAGCATTGTCCCCTGAATAATGAGGGTTTCCTTCGGTTATATTGGTATAAAGCTGTTCCAGCTGTTCATAATCCCACTGGTAGACTACCGCCTTTATATCAGAAACGGGTATTTCCATTGAAGTTTGTTTTGCCCAATAAAGGCAATTTTCTTCCATCTGCTTTCTGGCATCTTGTTTCAAATCAAGCTGTGGCAATTTTATTCCTTCCATGTTATCGCCGCAAACACGGAATGTGTAGTAATATTGTTCAGGTATATATAGCCTGTCAGAAGGACCGCAGCCTAATGCATATTGATAGGAGAATATCAACAACAGGGTAAGGAGAATTTGTTTCATAAGCAAGTTATCTTTTGTAGATTGAATGGATATCCTCTTCAGAATACTGGGAAATGTTCAAAGAGTCAAGATGGTACAATACTATACAATGGGGCTGTTGATTGATTTTGGAATTTACCAACCGCTTTACTTTCAATATTTCTTCCAAAGGAGATGTTTCCAAACGGATTATGTCACCTTCCTTAATGAGATGACCTTCCACATAGTGCTCTCGCGAAACAATATATTTCCGTTTATCGGCTTTTCTATAATACAGTGTATCTGTAAAATCTGTCTTGTGAAGAATGGACTTGAACTCACCTTTCCGCATCCATATTCCCCAAGAATAGACAGGGAAAGCAAAATCCAACGGCAAAGCATATTCCAATTCTGTTTTCAGATAAGGTTCCACATCTTTATAGTTCAAGATGGAATTTCCATCTGGATTGTACAATGATCCTGTATTATACAGCATAAGTACCCCACAATCCACAGGGGGGCATTCCTTTTTTAACTGGTGTAAACGGATAGTGGCACTAAGTTTTATTCCGTCTTTATGCAGCATGTCTCGCAAAACCTCACACAGTTTGAAAAAAGAGACTTGGGTACTTTCTGTCCAGTCGCAATCTACCTGAATCTCATGTATATCTCGTATCTTGTTTCGTTTTGCCATGGCCATAATCCTTTTATACATCAACCGTGCAAACGTGGTATCGGCTTTTATAGCTTTGGTTGTTATGTAAACAGTAGGGACTACTTCTATGCCGACTGGCACGGTATCACGAAAAATAGTCGTGGCAATGGGTATTGCCTTAAACACACCATCCCTGTCTTGCCCATAGTCGACATCAAAAAATCTAATGTACATCTTTTGGATATCATGTTTCCCAATAAAAGACTTGGTATGATTATCCAGTTGGAATTGTGTCTTCCAATAGTATATGGCATTACACGCTCCCGCCTTTTCATGTCCGCTTGACGTTTCTGGCGGCGAGGAACAACCGGCCACGCATATCAATGTGGCAAGTATAGTACTTAAAATTATTATTGCTCCCTTTCTTTTCATGTTCCGTTTGTTTTGAAAGTTTTCCGGCTTCAAACTATATATACCCGAGTTCCGCACTTCCTGCCAACTTCTTTAAAGGGCAGAGATTAAGAATCATATTCATATTAACACAACTGGTATTATATTACACGTCAATTATTGATAAACAATAAAAAAGTCAATAAACCAACTATTAACCAACAATGGCAAAGTTTGTATTAAGCCAAAGGCTGCACTTGTAGGAGTCCTAAGTTTCTTGTTTCTGTTTCATAACTGTTTTGATTATGTAGTATAACAGTCTTATCCAATTTCTCATCAAGAAAGAAAAACAAATTAAATGAATAATTGCTAATCATATTCAGGCTTATAGATGTTCAGCATTTATTGGCTTCATAAATCATCAATTGAACTGAGAATATTTGCTAATCCCAATAAAACTGCCGATGTATTTCTTTCATACCGGTCAAAAAGACTATCCCTACGTATTTCATCGGTCCATGCATTTCTTGTTTTAATCCAGTTTCTTAATAAAGGTTTTAATTTCTTATTTTGTTGAATAGCATTTTTATATACTTTCTGATAATTTTTGTCTTCTCCACATTCATAATATTTCTTTATAGCTGTACTACAAGAACTTATAAATAAATCTTCGGCACAAGATAAAAATACACCAGAATCTTCCCCTAATATTTCATTATCGCTTAAATCATTCAATTCTTTATTGTTCATTTTTATATGGCATTCCCATACACTGCAAACTCCGGCACTACTAATAACACCACTAATACTACCTTCCCAATAACACAAATCTACACAACAGAAAAACAACTTTATGAATTCCTTTTCCAGGTTCTCCCATGCTTCTTGTTCCTTGATGAGTAAACTTTTCTGCTTGTCATTCTCGCACAAATCTAAAAGTTCTATCAATGAATTATATTGTTTGAATATAATCCATGAATAATAAGTGCTATTATAAACAATCCTACCCATCGTTGACTCGTCTTTATCTATATCCCATAGCCTTTCTGCGTGATTCAATACAGTATCAGCCTTCTCATAGCCTGTAATCGTATCACTACCCAATTTATTCCTATCATAGTAGTCGCATAACTGCTTTCGATATGCTTTCATCCAGTTTAGCGTTTCTTTAACGTTAACACTTTCATTTTCGCCTTTACTTCTTGTATATCTGTACAAAGTATCAAGCAACAACACCAGCTCCGGATTGGTATTGCATATTTTGTCGGAAGTCCAAAACATTAGCCCGTCGTGATCCTGTTTATCCGTAGGATTAATTTTTACATGGCTGATGGAATCGCTTAATTTACCAACAGCATCATTGAGAGGTGTGGAATCCTCAATTATCAAAGACGCCTGTAAGGTATCAACAGGAATTGTATCTGCTGATCTTTGTGCTTTTTCAGAACAACTTACTATACTTGTCAACATGGTAAATACGGCACACATAATCATTACGGTTTTCTTTTTCATTTTTGGTGTATCTTAAATATTTATTGTTTTCTAGTTACGAATCAGATTCCTTCAAAGGGAAATACAAACACCTTAAAAGGGCAATAATTTGTCAAGTACCGCCTGATAATAATCGTCACTGCCCCAAGGTGGCAGTAATAACTGTGTTGTATGGCTTTTCTCTTCAATAGTTTCATCTCGAATGTCATATTCACAAATATCTTTGTATAATCCCATCTCATTTGATTCTATCCAACAGCATTCGACCTTAGCATAAGTACCATGTAAAACCAGTTTAGGGTCTAGAAACTCATTAATATTCGGCTCCCATTTGAAAGTGTTTAAGTACTCATCTGAATACATCCATAACAACTCACAGTAACTGGACACATAATCGTTTATTCCATGTAATATTTTGTCCGCATTAGTCAATAGATACATTTGCCACACAAATTCGGGAGATTCTTCGGGAACAATGTATGGGAATAAGCATTCCATACGTATTTGGGGATAGGTTTTATTTCGAAGGTAGTATCCCGAGGGATAATCCAATTGAAAACCGAGTGTGTAGTTCCCTCGAAAATGTATTTTATCCAATAAAATGTGCGTATACTCAACAATACATTGCGTATTTTTATCTGAGTGTACAAGCTTTTTACGTTTATCACCATAAATAATACCACTGCTGACAGACTGTAAAAAATCAGTAAAGGCTCGTCCTTTAACTCCAAAATTCATATCATAAATACATATCATACAAAAAATCTTTGATTCTTATTTCAGTATCCGACGGCATATTTCTATTCCTTTTTTTAATAATTCAAGGCCGGCAAGCTAAATATCTCTCTTTTGTCAGGAAGAAATGTAAAGACTGAGACTTTAATCTCAATAAATATTTCCTCACTTGACATTGTTGATAGTGAGTTTTTCAAAATCAACAATCCATTTGTTCTCAACAAGGAACTGAGTGCCTAGTACACCATGAATTTGTACACCTGTCTCTTCCTGCACCTGCACGACTGCTTCTGAGGCATCTAGTATGGCAAAGAAGGAGGTGTAACTCATACCCTCGAAATTGAATATTGCTTCAATAGTCGGAGCTTCATGTTGTACTCCATCAATCCCTATTATGTTGCGTCTTTCCTCCAATACCTTGAATCTGTCTTTGAAATGTTCATATACAAAGCTGAATAAGGTGTTATGGGTTGAACCTGTGTCAATAAGAAAACACAGATTGTCAGAGGAAATAATAAGCGGTAAGCCTGTCCCTAATGTCAAGGAAAATTTCATATCGCTTTTTGCATTTCAATTATCACTAAGAGCTTTGGCTACATACCACGCTACAGCTATCCCAAAAATCAAGATTACCACAGAGCCAATAGGCCCCTCTTTCGCATGTGCCAAAGCCGAAGGAATACCAGCAGCAATGACTAAGAATGTTATGATAAAACACCCTGTGTTTCCTTTTTTCCCATTGTCTTTATTGCTCATTTTACAAAGATTTAATATCGGATATTTTGTCATCTTTTTACATCTCTATCAATACGGAGCCTATTACATTTGCTATGAAAGATGCCTTTTCTATTATCGAATTTGGCTTGCAGCACTGTTCAATATCTCTATTCAGTAATATGTTATCGTATTCTTTTTTGTAACTTCCCTGCAATATGTCACCGTGTATTTTCATCAGCGGCTGTATCATTTTTGCTGACAGATATAAGAATTGGTCGATAAGATAATCTGCGCTATTGTTGATGTAATGGTCTTTGAAAACAGGATTCATCAACATTACAGCCTTGTTCAATACTTCTTGCACTTTGGGCTTAAGATCTTTTCTCGCTACACATAAATGCAAAAAAAGATTCAATGCGCCAACTGCTGTGTCGATGGGTGTATTTGCTTGTTTATTCAGATACTCTATGATACAGTAAAATCCATTTTCCGCCCAAACCTCGCGGATGTCATTATCATTTATCCAATCGAATCGAAGCATCATGGTAAAGCATTCTGCTAGTTGGTCTTTATTCGGATAATTAATGATTAATTTCCCTCCGCCAATTTGATTGAAGTTGGAATACAGTTCATATAACTGTTGTTGTAAGGCGGTGATGTCTTGACGCTCATACAGCTGAATGGCGTTCTGAACTTGTCTCTTAATTCGTTCCATTTTTTCTTTTTTGTAGCCATACCACAAAAAGAAAGGTGCAGACTTTACCTGTTGCTATTCTGAGGTATCGCCAAACACCTATAACCATACAACAAGGAAAGCCCACACCCTATGGAGGGAGCATTCACTCTCATGCCGTGATGGTTATATTCCTCTAATTGGCGATTTTCAGAATACATCAAGCAGAAGCAAACACTTCTTTTCTAATATGACTTGTTAAACTTTTATTTCATTGTCCCGTTATTTGTTTGTTTCCACAAAGTTACGATTATTCGGAAACAAACAATACTCTGACAACTACTTTTTTCAAAGTAAACTAAGACATATCAGACTCCATAGGAATGGGCCGTTCCTTAAACTATATGCAAAAGTACTCTTATTCCTCGTAAAAGTAGGGTATGTAACCCTTTCTTAAAAGGGCACAACCTGTTAGCTTGAAAAAATCTAAATCGAGGTATGGGCTGTTTCCGGTCCACATCTTTGCCAGAATGCGGAGAACTATCCATATGATGATTAGTTATCCAACTACTCTCGATAAGGACATACTTTTTCACAATTATTACCTGATACACTAAACAAACAGTGTCAGGAAGAGGAAAAGGATATTGATATTATCAGCATTCCCAGACTCATTAAAGCCAATCCTCTTCCTGACCATAATAGATAACCTCTTTTTTAAGGGAAAATGTACACCTAACCCAGTCTTTATATATAAAAATTTGGGGTTAGATGTACAAATCAGGATTTCCTACCATAATGGATAGGTTCTTTCAGAACCTCTTTATGACCAGTCATTTTCTATTGAATGAACCAAGTGTATTCCCCCTCTCCATGCAAGGCTTGGTTCAGCCCTTCCGAAAGCCGAGTGGCATGGTAAGCCCGATCCAAAAAGTTATCTATGTAGGAAGATTTGTTTGCCCCCGTAAGCAAATTATACACATTCCACATGCTGATTTCCTTACCATTGTCTGGAAGGGAAAAGTTATCATCTTGATAATATGCTCTCGCCACCAGCCCTATTTGGGTATCGGTCATAAGCATTGGGGGAAGTTTTTTCTTCTGCTCAGGTGGAAGATATTGGTATAATCTGCTCTTGCCCAAAAATTGGGCAAACTGCTGTTCTGTCATATAGTTGTCCTTGAAAGCGCCCATGTAATAAAGGTGCTTGGCCGCATTATACGATTGAAAGAGCTTTATTGCCGAAGTAAACAGTTCTTGGCTGCTCATTGCCCTCACTTCTGACTGGAAACCGTCTGTGCTGACACACATATTGCAGCATACCATGTTCTTGAAGCCTATGAAGAGTTTGAACTTTTCCATTCCCTTTTTGCTGTAAAGGTTCTCTTGGTTATAAGCCCTTACGCCGCCTACCGTAAGGTTGAGCCTGTTCCCGGCAATATCCTCGTGTATGGTGGGGATTTCAAAACAAAACATCATTCTCTCGTAATAGATGGTCTTGTCTTCTTCCAGCAAGTCTTTCGCGGGCTTGTGAATGGCTTCGGGTATTCTGCCCTTGATAATATGGCTTACTCGTATTTCAGGCATTCTGACTCTTTCATTAGGAAATACCTTGCCGGCTGCTTCCCATACAGTCTCTATAAAGCAGGGATGGGAAATAGTGATTTCATTGTCCTTGCTGAACACCGGAACGATACAATCTTCTTTCAGATGTTCAATCGTGACTTCTTGGGTATTGGCTTCAATGAAAGGTAGCCTTTTGACTTCTCTTCTTGACAAAATCGGTTCTACATCGACAATATCCTGTCGTGACATTCTTAATGTTTCGTTTTTCCTGCTTGGATAAATTTCATCTGACCTGACCGGCTGTAACTGTATCGTTTCCATATTTTACGAAATTGGGTGAATAATTGATTGGTTGATTGTTTGTTCTCTGGTCTTGAAGAAAGGCCTTCTTCTGCATAAAGTCAGAAGTGAGTTGCTGATACCACTCTGGATATTGGTGATAAACGGTGGTCAGTTCTTCAATGGATTGACTATTGTTTATCTTGCTTCTGATCATTTCGACGGTCACCCCGTCATTGCACCAGTCGAGAATGATCTGCCCAGTAGCTGGGGTAATCATAAAGTCGGGCTTGCCTGCAAAAAGGTTGGTCCTGTCCTTGCTCGCCATGCACTGGTGCTTCATGTTGATGTCGAATACGATGGTGAACTCATAATCTATTCCATCTCTCATGACGGCTTTCAAACCCACTTTTTCAGGCACCATCTTGCCATTCCTCTCGTTGAGCACATAGTCCTGTTTGCAACGCATGGTGCAGATGATGTGCCTGTCTGACTGCAATATCTTCTGCATGAAGGCGTTCATTCTGGGAGTAATCTTCTGCCAGTTGGTGAAACTGTTGCCGGGCAGACCGGCATGATATTCCAACAAATTGTCCCAGCATTGGGAGATGGAATCTAGGATAATGACTTGCATTCCTGCGTTTTCACAAATTTGTATGGCCTCGATGTAGCTCTCCGGTGTAAAATTGTCTTGAAGAGGAAGTACATTGTAATTTCCCAAATGTGCATACAGGTCTGCACTCCCGTTCTCCGAATCTATGGCTGCGATCTTAGTCCAGTCTTGGCAGAGACCATTGGCTAAAAGTAGGGCTGAATAGGTCTTTCCTGACCCGGCACAGCCTTGAAGTGCTAGCTTTATCTTCGCTTGCTTTTTCGATGATTTTCTTAACTGCATAGTTTGTTTGTATAGAGAATTTTTTTAATTTTGTATTAAAAGATTTACATAATGGATACTGATACTATAACACTTGACAAACTCATCTCTGACGGAGAACTTATATTGTCTCAAATTTATAAAATCGAATATCCGAGTAATATTATATGTACGTTTGTGGATTATGAAATCCCCGAATATTGCAAATATGAACGATGGAAAAGTCTTGTGATAAGATTTTTATCTCTTAATTTTCCTGGTGATAGATGTATCAAAGATTTTGAAAATGCAGCTATTGAGTTGAAAAAGCAGCATAATTCTCCTGAAATATTTGAACGCATGATTGGTATTTTACAGTCATGTATATTATTCCCATCATTACCCCAAAAAGAAGAAACAAAACCAATTATTGATAAATCTGTAAATGTCAATGTTCATCAATCGCAGGATCAATCTCAGACTCAGAAGCAAGGTTTTGCCATAGACATTTTCCTTGAAGCTATTAAGGATGAAATAACAGGTAAACAACTTAAAGAATTAAAATCCATAGCTCAAGAGGAATCTAATCCAGAGAAAGCCAAATCCAAGATCCTCAATAAGGTGAAATCTTGGGGCGAAAGCATTTCAGCTAGTATTATAGCAAACATCATAACTAATCCGGTTATTTGGAATAAATTAGTATAGAATAAGAAAAGGTCAGAAGTCCTATCGTAGACAACTAACCTTTTTCTTTTGCTGCCAAGCTGTTGAATTATAGCACAGCTAAAACATGCGCACCTCCCTCACCTCGCTGATGAAGCATGAAAAACATTTCCCCGTCCTCAGGTGATACCACCTTTGAAATTACAGGGTCAGTAAGTAGACCTTTGTTGAATTTATCGCTTACCGCTCCTGTCTCGATACCAAAGACGATGAAACATTTCCCGCTTTGGGGGTTCTGTTTCACTTCGATCCTTTCCACTCCCTTTTTTGCTTTGAAGTCTGCAATAGACATGGTTTCAATAAATTTTAATCTTTCCATCATTTTTGATTTTAATCGTTGTGGGAGGGGACTATCCCCACCCTGAATGATGGGGCGGGTGTTTTGATGGTGTAACTCTTGCTCTTGATTATAAGATGGAAGAAAAAAATAAAAAAATTTTCAGTAAATTTAGTTATTCATTAATTAATCTGCATTAATGATAAGCCCCTATTTCCATCATTGGAAGTAAGGAGTATAGTTGATATCTCATTCATAACATTTTTCCACGTTCAACATTTCATGTTCTATCGAAGCATCTAATATTCTTGCATAATGCTGTGTCATTCTAATACTAGAATGGCCCAGCATTTTAGATACATTCTCAATAGAAACTTGATTAGCAAGAGTAACAGTTGTAGCAAATGTGTGCCGAGCGAGGTGAGTTGTCAAATCTTTATTAATACCCACTATACCAGCTATCTCCTTCAAATAAGCATTCATTTTTTGATTAGATAATACAGGAAGTAATTTCTCATCTTTATAAGGTAATGACGCATACTTATCAAGAATCTCTTTAGCAGGTTTCAATATGGGTATATGGCACATTACACTGGTTTTATGCCTCGCCTTTCTAATCCACAACCTACCATTCTCCTCCGCTATATCACTGGTAGTCAATGAATATACATCAATATATGCAAGTCCTGTATAACAGCAAAATAAAAACACATCTCTTACTTGTTCAAGCCTGACAATACTAAAATCCTTATCAGCAAGCTTTGTAAGTTCTTCTTGTGTGAGAAATCCCTTATCAACTGGTTCTATTTTTAATTTCAACTCCTCTATAGGAGAAGCAGTTATAAGTTTTCTTGAAACAGCTAAGTTTAATATTTTCCCAAGATTTCTAATATATTTTACTGTAGTATTATTGTTGTTATGCCTTACTGTCATCAAATAATGTTGATACTTTTGAAGTATTTCCACATCAATTTCACTAACAGCTAAATCTTCCACCTGATATCTGTACAGTAAAAACTCATGAAAAAGTTTCAAAGAGGTTTCATGTCTCTTATAAGTAGCCAATGCTACTGATATACCCACTAATTCTTCCAACTCTTGATTATGCTCAGCATAAAGAGCTAAAATACCAGTTTTAGGTTTGGGTGCATTAAGGTGCTTATATCTGTTTAAAATTTCTTTTGCACTTACCTGCTTACCCTCTCTCTGAATTTGAAGAGTCAAATCATGCAAAGTATATTCCATTTGATCAAGAAATGAATTTACTTGCTTGTTAACTAATGTATTTCCCTTTGCTCTACCCTTAGTTGCTACCCACTGGGTAGGCACCACACTTTTCCCTGTTGCAACTTCGGCTGAGAGCCTGTTAAATGTAACTCTTGCAAAGATAGATGCAGTTCCATCCTTCAAAAGTTTTTTCCTTTTAATAAAGAATAAAATTGATACCATATTACATCACTTTTAATTGTTGTCTTAATGATGCAAAGGTCTTAATAATTAGAGGATTAAACAAGTGCAAAATACTGAATATCAACGAAATACGATGAAACTAATTGGACTTTGAGATAGACTTTTTTAAGTCCAACGATATATCCAATTAAAAACTTTCCTTCATATTCATTTTAGTTCATTATCTTACATAGATTAAAATCCTGCAATTCAATAAGTTGCAGGATTTTTCATTTTTTTTCATCAAACTTTTGTGGAGCTGGAGGGATTCGAACCCTCGTCCAAACGAGGAACTAATGAGCTTTCTACATGCTTATCTTCGCTTTGATTGTCGGGTACAGACAAGACCGAAGCCACCAATCTGCACCTTAGTTTCTAAATTTTCATCATCAGCTCGAAACTGGCCTCTGACTATTTCCGATATTATTGCACCACCGTTTCGGAACGCTTCGGAACAACAGCAACCGGGTGATGTCTTGTCTCCACAACTGTTGCGGAGATTAAGCTAATCTACTGTACTTCGATTAAGCAGCAAGAGCGTAGTTATTTTCGCCAGTTAAATTTTTGTTGTCTGATATTATAGAGCGGGGCAACAACGCTCTGCATGCTTACCCACCACTTCTACCCGCTGTCAAAACCGGTCAGCCCCAGTGGTAGTTTCCCGGTGTTTTCTATCCGGGACGGCAAAGATAATATTTTTTCAATAGAAAAAGACCTGTTTTTTCAAAAAAATAGACATCTCTCTCTATAATAGTCTTTCCCGCTCCTTACGATTCAAACGCTTGACAACCATATCATAAGATTTTTTCACCAACGTCCTGACCATCTCGTCCGAAACATCTCGATTAAAGTAAACGCTAATCCAATGCCTTTTATTCATATGCCACCCCGGCTTTACTCCCATATAACGAGCCTGCAATTCGCCCGATTCCACCGGGTCGCACTTAATACAACAAAAATCGAACACTTCAACATTCACAAAACAAAACCATTTATCGCCCACATAGAAACACAAAACATCACGGCTATATCGGTCGGCAACATTCACGAAAGGCATCTTCTCTTCTACACCCTTCAACGAAAGACAATATTCCCTAAATTCTTCTACATTCATTTCACATCTCGACTCCTCATCAGCTTTTCAACAGCATAATAAGTTTTATAGATAGATCGAAAAGAACAATCTTGGCATTAGCATTCTGCCCGACATCATTTTCGGCATCGCTCAAATGTTTCATGATAGCCTGTACATTACGTTCATGAATAAACGGAGCGAAACGCGAAGAAAATTGAGCCTCTTCCCGATTCATATAGGTCAATGCAGGAACATGCAAATTATAGATGTAATTCTCACGTATCATTCGTTGGGCATAGGAAAGAAATCGACGCAAACGTTCGCGTCCCAAATCGGCCACTTCCTCGCTCCATATCTTCAAATCCTTTATTTTCCGAGCATAGGCCAATCGCATGACCTGTACAAAATAATCGAAAAACAATTTATTCTCCTCATTCAATTGAAGAGACTCGCAAGCCTTCAAATAATTACCCTCTGCGACATGGGCCACCGAAATAGCATCCTGCTCCGTTATCCCATACCGGCGTTGCAACGCCTCGGCTATAACCGACGTGGACAAAGATCGAATCTCGATAAGCTGCGAACGCGAACGTATAGTCCCCAGCACTCTATCGGGATTATTGCTGACTAACAAAAACACACTACCAGGATAAGGCTCTTCCAGCAATTTCAACAATTTATTGGAGCAAGTGTCGTTCATGCGTTCCGGCAGCCATATAATCATTATTTTATACGGAGATTCATAGCTCTTTAAAGACATCTTCCGCAAAATACTTTCACTCTCTTCTCCATAAATTACGGCCTGCTTGTTATCGGCATTAATATACCTCAACCATGAATCGATCCCGAAATAGGTATTCTCCTTCAAAAACTCAGTCCATTCGGGCAAATAATCGTCGCATATCCGTTTCTTCTTATCCACTTTGACCATCGGGAATACAAAATGCAAATCCGGGTGAGTCAAAGCCGTATGTTGCCGGCAAGACGGACATACACCGCAAGCATCCCCATTCTGACGATTCGTGCAATGTATATACCGGGCATAAGCCATAGCCATAGCAAATTTACCGACACCCTCCGGTCCACAAAGCAACTGGGCATGAGCCACATGATCATTGTCAACAGAACGTAAAAGTCTTCGCTTTACCTCCTCCTGTCCAATAACGTCTTTAAAAAACATTGCGCGATCCCTCCGTTAATAAACCGACTTCGCCACTTGATAAACACTATCGACCGCCATAAGCGAATAATAGTGAATACTGGGTACTCCCTTCGCTTTCAATTCGAGCGATTGAGCTGTACACCAATCTATCCCTACCTGCTTAACCTGCGAATCGTCTTTACACTTAACAATCTCCCGAACCAGCATATCGGGTATATCTACGTGAAATACACGAGGTAACAATGTCAATTGCAAAGCCTTCGAGATAGGTTTCAATCCCGGGACAATGGGTACGGTAATCCCTGCTGCCCGACAACGGTCTACAAACGAGAAAAACTTTTCGTTATCGAAAAACATCTGGGTAACTATATAGTCGGCTCCTGCATCCACCTTTGCCTTCAACCATTTCATATCCTCGTCGGGATTAGGAGATTCGTCATGTTTCTCGGGATAACCCGCCACTCCGTATGAAAATTGCCTTGTACTGACCAAATCCATTCGAGTGCCATCTATGAAATAACCCTCATTAAAACGATTCACCTGCTGCTCCAATTCAATAGCATGTTCATATCCACCGGAAGCAGCAATAAATCGATTCTCATGCTTAGCCTTATCACCTCTCAAAATAAGCAAATCACATATCCCCAAAAAATTCAAATCTATTAAAGCATATTCTGTTTCGAGAGCTGTAAAGCCACTGCATATGAGATGAGGAACAGTGGGTATCTGATATTTATTTTTTATAGCTGCCGCTACCGCTACTGTACCGGGACGACTACGTTCCGAGACCCGGCGAAACAACCCATCGGGGGTATCCTTATAAACCAATTCACTGCGATGTGTGGTTATATTAATATATAACGGCGCAAATTCCCGTAGCGTGTCTATCGCTTTAAAAGATTTCTCGATACTGCTACCCTTTAATGGAGGCAATATTTCAAATGAAAATCCTGTACTCCCGCTATTCTTTATCAAATCGGCAACCTTCATTTATTTTTCATTTAATCGGGTACTAAATCTAATACCTATTTTAATTCTTACCACTCGTACAACAATAGACAAAGATAATGAAAGGTGAGCGCAGAGGCAAACGGGAATCTCATTTCCGATTAGCTATGTCGAACCGCATCCTATCTTCGTTATGACAAAGATAATGTAAACCAAGTGCAGAAACAAATTTATTTGGATATACCGAATACAGTCCATCTTTAACAAACTCGTCTGACACCACAAACGAAAGATGTGAAAAGGATAAAACAAACGAATCCTTTTCCCCTTTTTGAATTATTCCTATCTCATTCTAATATAAGGAAATATCCGGGAACAGCGAATATTTGTTTACAGTCTCGCCAAAAATGTTAAAGACCGTATACATTTACGACTAAATCGATTTACATTAGTTAAAACAAATTAAATCCAAGAAAATTATTGTCTAAATATTATGTTTGAGAACATATTTACCCCTATATTTGCAATGTGTTTTTCATGGTATTAGATTTAAGGTTAACAAAGATTGGTTGTCGTGAGACAATCAATTTTTTTTGTACCTATCCTTCCCAAAAATTATAAGCCCTTATTTCGGTTCAATAGAAAATTAACAGGGATTGTTCGTGTATATTCTCTTCCCTATATATCTAACACAGTTCTCCGTCATGTTACGAGACACGGCAGGGGGGGGGAGAAAGGGATATATCCGGTATAAACAGATTGATACGATGGCGTTTTCAACCCCTCCGTCACTTCGTGACACCTCCCCTATTGCTAACGCCACACAGAGGAGAAGTTTAATAGTAGACTTTCCTTTAACCGCCTCCTCTATATCCTGTGGCATTACAAGGTATTTGCATCCTCCTCCCCTGTGTTTTGCTGCGCAAAATATAGGGGGAGTGCCCGCAGGGCGAGGGGGTTAATACAAACAGAAACTTCACTCCCAAATACATCGCCTTTACTTGGTGATGAGGCTGCAAGAAAATAGAGGGAAAGTATACTCATAGCGAATGGGGTAACCTTTACCGCAAAAAAAACTTATGAAATCTTTCCAAACCCTCTCATTCATTAACATTCAAGTCTATCCACATGAATTGTCTACTGAACCCTTATTTCACAATAAAAAACCGGAAGCAAAATATCCATTCTGCTCCCGGCAATCAACACCTATTTACTTAACTATCAATTTCTATCGGACATAAGTAGAAACACTCTTCTCCTGAGTTCCAGAAATTGCATCCTCTCCTGAATCCTCCTTCTCGAAATCACAAGTACGAACTTCCGTTCCATAAGGACTACGCACTTTTATTTTCAACCCTTTCAAATCGGGATTTTCCAGTTTCAAATCCTCCAATCTAAACGAAGCCACCCCCCATAAAATATGGTCTATCTCAGGATCATTCAAACGATTATGACGCAACTCCAATTGTAAATAACCATCTCCATCAGGATTAGGAGATAAAGAATAATTCCTAACCAAATTAATCATGTGTTTCTCGCGACCAAGACCTCGCATTTCAAACTGAACCGTCAGATACTTATCGCTCGTCCACATATCCAACACATTCACAGGATCGTTACCGATACTATCGGTCGTTTCAGGAGTGATGGGAATAACATTCTTAACCAACACAGAATCTATATCATTGATAAGAATATAATAATCATATCCCTCCCGCTGTCCTTCGAGAAAAGAGAAGTTCACGATTACCCGTTTTCCATCTTTCAACAAATAATTAGGCAAACGACTGCCATTCGACGGGAAAAGTGTTTGCTTACTATCCAACTGAATATATGGCTCACTCCCGTCTTTTACGACCATATCGCCCACCGCATAGGAGAACGGAACGTATCCGCCATCGTCATCATCGTCACAAGACGACAGCCCGCACAATGTCACAACACCTAATAATCCTACCAATAAAAACTTTTTCATTTTCATATTCGTCTGTTTTTTAATTTATCCACTTTTATGAGGTAAACGTAGACCATTCAAAAATACTGCACCGAATTTTGTTAAAGAGTTAAAAACAATTTTTCTATCACCTATCATGCAGTATTTTTACATCGTTGCATTTAATAAATAACAGGAATCATCAAAAAATGAACGAAGCAGAGCTGGTAGAGTGTTGCAAGCGGAAAGATATGACGGCACAGAACGAGCTGTATCAACGCTATGCCGGTGAAATGTTCGCACTTTGTATCCGTTACTCCGGGAACAGAGATTTCGCCAAAGATCTTTTACATGACGGGTTCCTTAAAGCCTTTACCTTTTTGGATAAATTTTTCTACCGAGGCGAAGGCTCATTAAAAGCATGGTTGAGCCGTATTATGGTAAATACAGCATTAGAAGCAATTCGCAAGCAAACACAACATATCGAGCTCGACATCGAAACCGCTCCCGAAATAGCCGACCCGGAATATGAAGACGACGACAAAATCGTAAAAAACATTCCTCAGGAAACGCTTCTTCGATTCATTTCGGAATTACCGGACGGATACCGCACGGTATTCAATCTGTTCACATTCGAGAACAAATCACATAAAGAAATCGCAAACCTGCTTCATATAAATGAAAAAAGCTCCTCATCACAATTACATCGGGCACGAACGATATTGATGAATCGAGTTAAACAATATTGGGCACAATATGAAAACGGATAAAACTAAAAATTGGACAGACAGCTGGAAAGAGCAGCTCGATAAATATTCGGTTACTCCTCCGCCAGAAATTTGGGAAGAACTTTCCAAAGAGCTCGCTCCACGCCGTATCCCCTTTTGGAAAAGAACCATTTGGTGGGCTGCCGCTTGTATTTCACTTTTGTTATGTACTTTTATTGGGTTACAATTCCTCCGTCCGACTACCGACTTAAACAATCTCCCGCTTCAAACAAAAATATCCGGCTCGGAGCAAATGGAAGTATCTCGAATGCAAAATACTGTACCCTCGATAAAACAGGAACCACTCGATATAATAGCCCAATCTTATAAACCGATACGAGCACCGCAAACACCCGACCGTACCGATGTGGAAAACCATACGCCATCTCAAATAAACGAATCGCGACACATCGAACAACGGGAATCTTCCGAACCGGAAAAATCAACTCCGGAGAAAAAACGAGACAACGCACAGACTGGCTTATTTCCATCGAGAAATGAGAATACCAGCACTACAACCATACATACGAATACACAAACACAACCCAAAACCAAAAGCACTTGGTCTTTGGGCGTATCTCTGGGGAATAACCTAATCGCGTCAGCCGACAATCGAAATGGATTCAGCAATTTAGCCCCTTATGCCTCTGCCGAAATGGCAAGTCTCCCTTCCGAAAAAAATCTTTCGAACTCCGAAGGGCCGGTAACAACACCCTACCAACATATCATGCTGCAAAATATCAATAGCCAACCCAAAACAGACATTAAACACCACTTTCCCGTATCGGTTGGAATTACAGTCCAGAAAGAACTGAACAATCGACTGGCATTAGAAACGGGACTTGTATATACCTATCTTTCGTCCGACTTGACTGCCGGAGGAGCTGCATACTATACACAAAACCAGCAACTACACTATTTGGGAATACCGTTAAAACTAAACTGGAATTTCTTAAAAAAGCGCTATTTTAATCTCTACCTATCGGGAGGCGGAATGTTGGAAAAATGTGTTCACGGAGAACTCTCCGCACAATACGAAATGAACAATCGTCCGCCGTTTTCCAACGACGAGACTCTGCACATAAACCAATTGCAGTGGTCCGTATCGGCATCGGCCGGAATATCTTTCAAACTGGCGTCGCATATAAGCCTCTATGCCGAACCCGGTATTGTCTATTACTTCGACGATGGATCGGACATCTCGACCATTCGTAAAGAAAAACCCTTTAACATCAATCTTCAAGCCGGACTTCGATTCAATTTCTGAATTCTATAAACTCCACCGGCTATCCCCACAATCACCACAAGAATAAATTTTTCCTTTTTATCATTAAATATTTTTCTTTTTCCTTGTTACAAAACGGCACTTGGTTCGTTATTTTTACAGAATCAAAAAAGAAAATACATTATTTTAAATAATGAATCAAGAACCGTTGTTATCGGCATTCACACGTCTGCGCGACAACCTGTTATCGATGTCTCGTCATATTCTTCAAAATGAAGACGATGCCTCCGACGCTATACAGGAAGCTTTTTGCAGGCTATGGCCTATACGAAATAAAATTAAAAGCGAAAAAGAAGCAGCGGCTCTGACAGTCACTACAACTCGTAACATTTGTATAGACCAAATTAGAAAGAAAGCTCGATTCCCCGAGTTGGACATCGAAACCAATAACGAATGTGATGAAGATAACAGTGAAAAAGAAAATCTATTGGAAAGATTCCAAACGGTAAAACTACTCATCGAAAAAAGACTAACCGAGAATCAAAGAAAAATTCTCGAATTACGAGACTATCAAGGTCTCGAAATAGAAGACATTGCCAACCGATTGAATATGCAACCGGCAACAATCCGAATGAATTTATCAAGAGCGAGAAAAACTATTAGAGAACAATATAAAAAACTAAACGCCTATGACCGATAAAAACATAAAACACGGCAAACGAAATTCCGACTATTGGGATAGGCTCATCGAACGCTATTACAGTGGAAACACTACTATCGATGAAGAGAAAGAACTATCTCGATTTGTATTCTCAGAGTCTCAAAATAAACGTTACGACGAAATACGAGCCGTACTTTCATACTCGCTAATAGGCAACAGCATAAAGGGGAAAATACGAAGCCGGCAACGGGTGTCGCTAAAAACGCTCGCTCGTATCGCTGCTTGTATAGCCATTATTCTGAGTATAAATATCCTCTATTTTCACTCTCCAAGAGACATTTGTGTCACCTATATATACGGAAAAAAATACACCGATACAGAAACCGTTATCGAACAAATGAAACACACCGTATCCCAGTTCGACCCAACCGACATTACCGTGGAGAAAGAACTGAGTTCCATATTCAGGCCTCTCGAAAATTTACAATAAACTCATCTTCTATGAAAATGTTTTATAAAATATTCATCTCCTGTATTTTCCTTTGGATTGGCAATATTTGTCACGCCCAAAAAGGGCTAGCTATCGCTCCTCTATTTTCAGGGAAATACGACAAAGACGAACAAGCCATAGTCGTTCTCTTGAAAGGGAAAACGTTACACCCTTACGGTCTATCGCTATTCCATAGTATTTCCATCACGGACCGTCCTGACGATGTAACGTTATTCGAAGCTGCGGTTTCTACCGACAGCCGGAAAGCCGAAAACAGCGAAACCGTAAAATCGGGGAATAATACCATTGCCGGATATTACCAGTTACCACCTGCCGCCCCCGATGGAGAAAACCGATTTATTCTGTTCCGTAAAACGTCACCGCACGATGCGACACTTATCTACTTAGAGGGACAAACTCAGCTCAACAAACTCATAAATCTATTTATCAACAAGAAACAATAAAAAACATGAATATGAAAAATCCTATCTTACTCCTACTCGCCATCTTTTCAATCATGCCGTCATTCTCGACAAAACGTGACACAACTGTAATATTCAACCAAAAGGAAATCCTCATCAAAGATTCCTCCGAAATCGTTTCGGTAACCGTCTACGAAAACGGGAAAAAATACAACAAATATTATGAATCACGCCATATTGACGGGAAAAAACAAACCTCTTGGGAACTTTCCGAATCCGTATCGTTTCCGTTTTCAGATCTAATTTCTGGGAAAAAGAAAGATAAATGTAAGCGTTTCGATCCGCATTGGTCGGGCATAGGTTTCGGATTCTGTAATGCCATGGGTAGAGGCATGAAATTTTTAGACTCCCCCACGGGTATTTCTCTCGATTTCTCCGGTTCTTTCGAAATATTTTGGAATTTCGTTACCATTTTTACCCCCATACATAGGGATAATTGGGGATTTATTACCGGTATCGGTCTCGATTGGAGAAACTACGTCATGAACGATAACCGCTACTTCACCAAGCAAAATGGGCAAATAAAAATAGTTCTTTGCCCAGAAGACGCCCACCTCGATTTCTCTCGACTGAAAACTGTGGATTTGACAATTCCCCTATTGATCGAATGGCAAACAAGAACCTTTTTGCATGGTCCGCTTTTCTTTTCGCTTGGCCCGGTTATCGGTATAAAGACATATAGCAGCATGAAAACCAAATATACTGTAGGAAACGAAAAAGTACAGCATTTCAATAAAAACATAAAAGTCAATCCCATCAATCTCGACATCATGGCTCAGGGTGGATACGGAACCTTTGGATTCTATGTAAAACTCTCCCCTTTCAACATCATGCAACAAAGCCATGCTCCTGAAATGCGCAGTTTCTCGGCAGGAGTCATGTTACACTTCTGAAAAGCACTTCCCTTTCCATATACATTAAAACCGGATAGAGCATGAATCCTCTATTCGGTTTTTATTTTAAAATGAATAAATATTTATATATACAATAATTACTGTTTATTTATTCAAAAATAAAAGAAAATAAAGGTAATATATATGCATTATGATTACCTTTGCAAGCTCGAATAAAAAGAAAAATAATATGGACGAAAAAAGCAAAATACCCACTCCCGTTATTTCACTGATTCCATTGTTCGTTCTTGTCGCACTGTTGGCTATGGTTATCCCTATCTTCGGTGGAGATGCCCTTTTAGGAGGAAGCCAAGTATCGCTTCTGATCGCTTCGTCCGTATGCGTAGGCATAGCCATGATAAAATACAATTATAAATGGAGTTCCCTCGAAGAAGGCATGGCTAAAAACATAAAGAAAGTGACACCGGCCATCATCATCTTACTACTCATCGGAGCCATTTCCGGCACATGGATGCTCAGTGGCATAGTTCCCACGCTCATATATTACGGGTTACACACGCTCACACCCCAGATATTCTTGGCATCTTGCTGTCTCATCTGCGCCATCGTTTCCGTCATTACCGGGAGCTCTTGGACAACCATCGCCACCATCGGCGTCGCCTTGCTCGGGATAGGAAAGGCACAAGGATTCGAAGCTGGGTGGATTGCCGGCGCTATCATTTCGGGGGCTTATTTCGGTGATAAAATCTCTCCGCTCTCCGATACGACGGTGCTCGCTTCGTCCACCACCGGGACGAAACTTTTCACTCACATACGCTATATGCTCGTCACGACAGTACCCTCGATAATCATTACGCTGATAATTTTTACGATTGCCGGATTCTTAAAGGGAAATGTCGCTCACGAACAAACAGCCCTGTTTGCCGATACATTAGCGCAAAAATTCAATTTATCGCTCTGGCTTCTCCTCGTTCCTGTCATTACAGGAATCCTTATACTCATAAAACTTCCCACCATTATCACACTGTTTATATCCTCGGTCATTGCAGGAATATGCATACTCATCTTCCAACCTCATATTCTCCTGCAAATCGCACAAGGTGAAACCCTAGACTTCACTACCGGATTCAAAGCCTTGATGACTTCCGTATTCGGCAGCACCTCTTTATCGACCGGACAACCCGAAATCGATGCGCTCGTCGCCACCCGGGGAATGCGAGGCATGATGGATACCATTTGGCTCATTATATGCGCCATGTGTTTCGGTGGTGTCATGTCGGCAAGCGGTATGATCCGTAGCATTACCGACGTTTTCGTCCGTTTCGTCCGTAAACCGAAAAGTGCCGTATGCTCCACCGTCACCTCCGGACTTTTTTTCAACACTTGTACGGCCGACCAATACCTGTCCATCATACTGACCGGAAACCTCTTCAAAGAACTATATAAGAATAGAGGATTGGAAAGCCGGCTCCTCAGCCGTACCGTGGAAGATTCGGTCACTGTAACATCGGTATTGATTCCGTGGAACTCTTGCGGAATGACACAAGCGACCGTTCTCGGAGTAAGCACTCTCACTTATCTGCCTTATTGCTTTTTCAATCTGCTAAGCCCGTTAATGTCTATGATCATCGCCTTTACCGGATTCAAAATTAAACAAACCTTTTCGTCCGAACTATCCGGGAATAATTCGAAACCGATAAAACAAGCGGCATAAAAGCTGTTTCGATTTTTATGGGTACTAAAAAAACGAAACAGGTTACTCAGACCCTGCTACTTTTCCGATTCAGGAAGTTGTGTCGTACTTAAAATAGTATCGGCCTTCTCCACGTCTTCGGCAAAGACATTCAGCCTGATGGCTCCCACTTCCGAATTTGTCAAAGGCAAGACACTCGAAAATATCTCGTTGGACAAAAAACATGGAACTCCGTTTGTCTCCAATACATCTTTTACGATATTTGCTTCGACCGGAGAATCGAATGTACGATATAATACGATCTCTTTTTCCATAGGGCTCCAATTTTTAGTGACTTTTGCCAAAGATAGCGAAAGGTGAGCGCAGAGACAAACGGAAATTTCATTTCCGATCTGGCTATGCCGAACCGCATCCCATCTTGGACTTGTTTCAAAGATAACAATTTTTCTGTAAAATAGGTCGAAGGCAGTTTTAATTTTTTCCCTCCAACGAAGAAAAGAGCAAGTTTACGGCCTCTGTATAATCTTTTACATTCCGGGACTTTGATAAACGCTTTCTCAATCGCTTCTCCATATCTGGTAAAAGATACTCCCAAAACGACATCATACGAGTCAACAACTGATGTTCTCCTTGCAATAGAGTTTTATAATCGGTAAAAACACGCTCGTGCAACGAAGCCACCCTGCAATAAAAGTTCTCACTCGAAAAATTTTCATTTCCATATTCCTCTGCCAGCCACGGTTTCGCCAATAATCCTCTGCCGACCATAAGCCCCGACAACCGGGGAAACTCCCGCTCCACGGCAACCATCTCCTCTACCGTGGTCAAGTCTCCGTTATAAACCAACGGAATAGGACAAGCATCGTAAAACCGACCGAAAGATTCCATATCCACACAACCCTTGTACTGCTGTTTCCCCAGTCGGGCATGAAGCGTGATTTGCCGCAAAGGCAAACTTTCAAGCAGAGGTAATAGCCTCAATGCCTCCGAAGGCTCCTCCCACCCCAATCTCATCTTCACCGAAAATTCCAAAGAGTCATACGATTCCAAAGGCCGCAACAATCGCTCTACCTCGTCAGGGAACGGCAATATACCCGACCCCTTATGACGATAAGCCAATATCGGGAAAGGACACCCTAAATTTATATCGACCCGAGTATAGCCAAGAGAAGCCATACAATCCACAATACGTCTCAGTTCATCGGACTCTGAGGCTATCGCCTGCGGAACGACCGGCACACCCCGGTTGTTTTCAAAGTCTATATCTCGTAAATCCTTCCGTCGGAAATCTCCCTTCTCGATTCTCACAAAAGGGGTATAATAAGCGGCGATGCCACCGAATAAAGCGGCATGTGCCTTACGATAAACCACATCGGTATAACCTTGCAATGGAGCAAAATACACAGGTAATGACATATGGCGAAAATAATACAAATTGAATACAAAAACAAATTCGGCGGACTGCCGAATAAAAATACCTCTTTTACCCCTCTTCCTCTGTGTCGCTTATAAAATCAGTGTAAGGGGCAAAAGCGGAATACATCTCAACCTCTCCCATGTCCTGTGGCATTACAGGGCATTCACCCCCTCCTCACCCTGCCGTGTCCCGCGGCATGGCGGGGTGGCACGAAGCAAAATATAGGAGAGACGGTACGTAGTAACGGAGAAGCCGAAACAACAATAGAACAAAGATGTCTCACTCCTCCCCTGTGTTTTGCAACACAAAATATAGGGGAGGTGGCCGAAGGACGGAGGGGTTAAAACCTGCAATCAAAAAACTCTTATGTAATCTTCTCAACCCCTCCGTCAAAAAAAGGGGAGTGCCATAGTTGCACTCCCCTTCCCTATTTACAAGTTTATCGAATAAAAAATTCTACTATCGACCGAGAAATCGGCTCTTACTTCCGAATCAGTTTATGGCAAGAGCTGTCGCCGTCTTTCTCCAACTTCAAGATATAGACACCCGAAGCAAGTCCCGACAAACGAATTTCGGTCTCACCCGTTCCGGCGACTTTCGAGAACACACAAGCTCCCGTCATGTTGAACACGCGAACCGATGTACCTGCGGCAACACCGCTCACCACGCAACTTTCTGCAAACGGGTTAGGATAAATTCTCACCCGGTCGGCCTGTTCTTCTTCCACGCCCGAAACATAATTGGTCTTTACGGAGATCGTCACATCTTGACGCATGGTATGGAAATACACGCCTTCCTCGAACAAAGCGGTTATATCCTCTTCGTTCAACATGACGGAAACCAATTCGTAGCCGTCTTCGAGTACCGGTTCGGAAATCATCAGCATGGTTCCGTTCTTGATGTTCCCATCGGCCGGGACATCGGCCAAATCGCCACCGACATACACTTGTACATCTATGCTGCCACCCTCGATTTCATCGATAGTCAGTTTGAACATTTTATCGATTTCTTTGGCTTTTACAACAAGCATCACATCTTCTTTCATCGTCAGCGAATAGATACCATCTTTAAACTGATCCTTAATATCCGATCCGTTCAGCGACACATAAACCAATTCGTATCCTTCATCAAGTACCGGTTCATAAATTTTCAAGGTCGCATTTTCCGGTACTCTGCCACCGGCCGACACATCGGTCACTACCCCCTCATCTTCGAATTCCGCTTTTATCGTACCTCCCACGAAATCCTTAACCGTCAATCCATACGTTTTTTTTCGGATCGTCACAGTAACGTTCACATCGCCCTTCACCACATGGTTATACGTTCCTGAGAAAAACTGCTCCGTTATATCTGTCCCGTTCATCAATACGGAACCTACTTCATACCCTTCTTCGACTGTCGGCCACCACAAGATAAGCGTTTGCCCATCAAAAATCTTACCGTCCGACGGTACATCGCTCAAATCTCCTTTATCAGAAATAGCCACCCGCATACTACCGTGCTCGAACGGTTCCACCGTCAGACGATAGGCTTTCTGGAAGGACGCCGTAATCGAAGTGTTTTTCTTCAATACGAACTTATACTCATTGTTCGCGAGTTGGCCGGTTACATTTTCATCGTTCACGACGAGAGAAAGCAAATCGCATCCGCCGTCCGGAATAACTTTCACCGTTATCTCCACATTCCCGTTCACACGAGTTCCCGTCGTCAACGGCTCTTCCGAACCCGCCGCATAAAGTTCTATGCGCCCGTTCAAGGAATAAGAGAAATCTACTTGGTAAAGAAGACCGAATTCCGCAGAAATCACAATATCCCCTTCGCCTTCGGGTATAACATACGTATATCCCGATCCCGATTTTTCGATTTCTTCCCCGTTCACCCGTACGGCAACCAACGGCAATTTGGTCGGATTATCAGAATAAGCATCGATGATAAGCGTAGTACCCACGTCTACTTGCTGCCCCGACTGCACATAACTCGGGAAAAAAGAACCCGCAGGCCTATAAGCCACCTCCAAATGAGTACCGGGCTCTGCCGGAGCCTCGATAATCACTTTACGACTCGCCGCATTCAACTGCGCATCCTGTGCGCTCAAACTACAAAACAAAAAACAAAACAGTATAGATAAAAAAATCGAATAACTCTTTTTCATGATATATTAATATTAAAAATAATCGCAAAAAAAATAAATTTTCTACCGATTAAAAATTTGTTAAAAGGACCGAACCCTAAATGATAGGGTTCGGTCCGCTATTGAGATCACCCTCTTAAAAAGAAAGTGAGAGATTACATCAACGATTCAACACCTTGACCGTGCGAACCACCTTGCCCTCTTTCATCACCTTGACTACATAAACGCCTTTGGCTCCGAGAGAGAGGCTCATATGTTGACCGGCTGCGACAGCTGCCTCTTTCTGAGCAACGAGCACTCCCGAGGCATTGTACACGCCCACTTGGTAGTCTCCGTCCTCTTCAAATTCCACGAAAAGAACACCCTCTACGGTATACGTGCGCAACTCACCGGCCATGCTCTCTTCTACACCGTCTACATCGCCTACTTTGAATACAGGATAGCTCTTGGTATCGGCCCCGAGCGTATTTTCAAGAGTCAGAGTAACCGTATAATCGCCCGGTTTGCTATAAGTCAGTTTCGTGGAACCTTCGAGGTCGGTACCGGTCGATTCGCTGAGGACACCGCGTTTGGCTGTCCAAGTCGGACGAGTCTCTACCTTGAAAGTGGATCCCGGCACAAACGGACAACCTGAGATATACAGAGGATTCTGAGCGACTTGACGACCGGCGCCTTCACTACCAAGAGCTTCCGTCTTGAACGAACAGGCTTTAGCCCCTGCAACCGAACCTTTGGCTGCAAAGTAGTGGTCTTCATCGGCATCGGTTTCGAAATCCCAGTAAGCCATCACTTCTTGGGGAAGGCTGTTGGCATCCAGACCGTTCTTCACGTTTTGCACTTGCTCGGGAGTCATGGCTCCGTTCCAAACCAACAGATCGTCGATAATACCATTATTGAAAATAGGTTCCGATCCACGGCCTCCGGCAAAACAGAACCAATCTGAAGTCGTGATAGAATAATTCACATTAGCCCATGTTTCGGTCGTACCCAAAGCTCCATCTAAAACCCACGTTGACTCTTGGAGCACACCGTTCAGATAAAATTTGGAGCGGAATTGCGACTGGTCGTTATACTCGAATGTCAATACCACGTGATTCCATGCATTGGGTGTTACGACTGCGTTGGGGAACGTATATTTCAACTCGGGAGCGCCATTGTACGTAGCGGTCCGGAAGGTATAACTGTTAAGTTTACCCGTAGATGACAAGTCAGACCACATCCAGCCCCAGTTATTCACCGGCCATGCACTCGATGCGCGATTTTCCACACTGAAGAAACAAGACCCTTCGGGTATCGAAGTGAAACGAACCCAAGCCGACACGGAGAACGTTTGACCGTCACCGATAGACAAATCGGACATTCTTCCGCCTACCCAGCCTTCATTGATCTCGATACCGCGCGAAGAAGCTCCATTGGCTTTCCTTCCGGTATAGCCCAACGTCAGCGCCTCGTCCACGTCGATCTTCACTTCATCTTCTGCCACAGCTTCCCCGCCGATAGTCAGCGATTGAATCTCGGGCAACGCACCCACGGCTTCGCTGGTAATCTGCACATAGTAACCATAAGTGGTCGTTTCGCCGTCGCAAATGACTTGCAGATCATAACCTCCTATTTCTTCAATACCTTCCGATACGGTAAATACAGTCGTATTGCTTGCGTCTTTTACGACCACACCGGTGCTGTTGAGCAATTTCCAGTCGGCGGCGGCGTGACGGGGATCGACATACGAAATTTCAAAGCTCTCGCCCGGCTTGATGGTAGTTTTATTTATCTGTATATCGTCGGTAACCGTATATTCGCCCATACTCATATAATCGCTCCATGCGATCTCGGAATCGGACTTCATATCGACCGAAACGGCTGCGACACCGAAACGAATCTCCTGTTCGCCCTGCAAATCGGTAGGAACAGAGAAATACATACCGGCCCAAGAAGTAGTGATACCCATGAATTGAGACTCACCACCTTTTTGTTGAGCATACAGTTTGAACATCGAAGCATTCACGTCGAGGTTATAAACCGGCTCACCCGGCAATTTGTCGTTATCCATGTTAAAGATCACCTTACCATCTACACCTTTGTAGTGAGATGCAAGAACTTTGGCGATCTTAATCTCGGGAGCCGCCGGTGTAGGCATAGCACCGCGGGTGATAGAAAATTCACCGAGGTATAAGTCGAGGTTCTTGGCATTTTCGAAATGGAGGGCAATCATAGCGATTTCCTTACCGGCCAACATAGCCAAAGCACCACTCACTTTAAACGTCTTTTCCACCCACACTTCATCGTCGGCCTCATCGGCGACAGTCAATACATTGAAACCGCTCTCGCGCAAAATCGTTTGCTCGTCGCCTTTGGCAGAAAGTGCCAAATTAACATCGGCCTGACCGCCTACCAATTTGTAACGAACCGTAATCACATCGCCTGCGGACAAAGCGAACTCGGTCTTGAACAAATGCAAATACTCATTGTCCACAGAACCGAAGAGGCGCAGACACGAACCGCCTACATAGGCATCGTCGTAAGTAAACTTGGCCTCCAAGCCATTTTCCACTACCTTGTCGGCCGTTTTACCCATAAAATCGGATGCAAACCACCAACGCCAAGTAGGCAAATAGTCCTGTACACCGATATTGTACCATTCGTTATCGTTCTGACGTTCGCCCATCCAGTTCAAGAAACGACCGTTACCCAAATTGAAATAAGAAATAAACGGTTCCTCGGAAAGATCCCATTTGAGCGAACTGCGTGCCGTCATGAAAGCCGACATACCGAACCACTTGTCATCGGGGTGATGGTTACCACGATTGTAAACCTCGATTTTATCGATGGGATTGCGGTTACCGTTGGTAAAGAACTGCTCGATCAGATGTTGATAATATGTTTGCTTGGCTACATCTGTACTACCGTTATTGGCACGGTCGGCCCACAACATATTATAATCGTGAGCGCCCCACAGACCGATAGAGAGATTATAGTCTTTGAGAGTTCTCCACGTAGAAGGATCACCGCCCTGCATGTTGAAGCCGGCATAAAGATCGAGCGAACTGCGACCGGGGGCATAGGTATCTACAGTAGATTGGGTCAACCCTCCCAATACTCCATGCCAATTGTAATTGAGAAAAAGCGAGGTGCGGATATGCTCGCCATCGCCGAAGGTATCGTTGTTATGATTACCGAGACCACTATCGAAAGTAATCTGTCCATTATCATTGGTTCCATCGTACCAGAAGTTCTCGACCACCGGGTTACCTTTTTCCGTAAGGTATTTGTGAACTGTCTCGTGCAATGCACGCAATCCCGACAAAATAAAAGAAGAACCTGTACTGAACTCCGAGTTATAGCCTAAACCGTCCACACCATGATAATGGAGGAATTTAGCCACTTTCTCTGCCTCTATGCCCACCAACGTGGAAAAACCAGAGTACCACTCTGAACTTATACCTCCATAAGGAACGGAAGCCACACCCGAAACACCTACACCATTTTTATGGGCGACATCGGCGAATCCACCGGGGACCCACCCGTGTGGAGCCGTCCAGTCTCCGTAATGAGTAACGTATGACCAAGTACTGAAAGCCTCGGAATCGAACTTACCGTTAGGACGCGCATTGGTGTTACCATTGCTGGCATTTCCTACCGGAACCCAGAAAACGAGTTTTCTGTCGTTGGCCTCGGTGAGCGTCTCGTCGATCTGCGTGGCCGCATTGCGAAAACGTTCTTTGGGTTTCACACGGGAAACATAAAAGTTCTCGTCCTCGAACAAATCTTCGCCGGGAACCCAACTACTAACATACTGACCGAGTTTCGAACTCTCCGGCCACGTCATGTAATCTTCTTTCAATTCTTGTGCTTGCGAAGAAAATGAAAGAACTAAAATTCCAGATAATAAAAATAGATTTTTTTTCATGGAAAATTTTTTTTGGTTAATAAAAATTTGAATTATTCTCAAAAAGTTTTTTCTATCTTCAAGTTCCGCGGACAGGAGGCGTTTTAGCGGCCTCCTATCCCGAAACGACTCTTTTTTTACAACACCACGGGAACACTATCGGCTTCGATAGAGAGAGTGCGACTTCCCACATTACCCGTAATCGAGAACGAAACGGTTGTCTCGTCGCCGCTGCCCGAGATATCCATGCTGCCCATCACCTCGGCCCGAGCTCCGTCTATATCGACTACCGTACCGGCAGGAATATCGTAATGTCCTGCATAACCGCCACCCTTATAGGCATCGGTCAACGTAAGCATGATTTGCCCATAACCCGATGTGGGCGAAATGAACACTACCAAATCGCCGCCCTCGTCATAAACCACCGAGTTTTCTTTCACGGTGTTGGAGGCGTTCAATTCCAAATCGACAGGTAGAGCGATCACTTTCACCTCGGCCTTCTCGGACGATACGCCAGCCACCTCGGCAGTAACGTCTGCCTTACCGGCCTTAATACCCGTAATCGTCCCCTGTGTGTTATCGTCGCCGGCTTGCTCGGCAGTGAGCACATCGGTAGCAGATGAAGTCCAAGTCACGTCATAAGGATTCTCTCCTCCCGACAAAGTTTTGGCATCGATACCCCATTGCACAGTCTGTCCCTCGAAAAGAGTACGCGCATTACCCGATTTCCACAAAACAGACAAGATACCCTCGGTGACACTCACCGGAACCCTTTTTTCCTTGCCGTTGGCCGTAAGAACCAGCTCGGTCTCGCCCAATGCGAGTCCCCTCAGCTCTATGACATTACCGTTATATTCACCCACTTGAACTTTGGAAGGATCGACTGCCTTGACTACCGGCTTGTGATAAGCATAAGACGAAGCGGGAATCACTCCCGTCGTAAGTCTCAACACACTTCCCACAGGCATGGAAATCGGATCGTGGTCGACCGTAATTTCCTCCACCGGATAACGAGTCTTAAAGTCCTGCACACGGAACGTCGCTACGAACACCGTGTCGGGAGTAATACAATGGAATTCGGCTTCGCCTTCCTCCGAACCCGAGCGCAACGCAAGTACGGCATCGAATCCCTCTCCTTTCACATATTCCTCGGTCTTGCCCGTAATCAATACCCCATTACTCGAAACGACTTCCCAACGATAGGCATCGTAGCCCGCCTCGATATCCTCTTTGGCGCCCGACTGCACGTTCATGGCGATACGCACGGTATCTTCCGAATTGATGTCCATTTCGGCCTCGTACGTATAGGCAAAGTACATCGACAATACCTCCTTACTGGGACGGGTATTTATATAGGGCATATTTTCGAAACCTTTGCCATAGAAAGTAGCCAACAACTGGGGAGCCAACATGATATCGCAAGATGCCGACTTGGCCGTGGAAGCATCACCGATGGAAAGGGTGACTTTTCCCTTCCCCGAGGCACGGGGAGCTGCATAGTGCACGGCTACGAGACCTCTCACGGTGTCGATCGTCATCACCGGATCGAAAGCGGTTAGCCCTTCGAGAGTAGGAACCGGCTCATAATCATAAAGAAGTTCTTTGGGAGAAACAGAGAACAGCACCGAATCGTGGGCCGTATTGTAACTACGTTTCGAAGTCATTTCGGTGAAGGTGCTGTCGTTGGGAATACACATCACACCGTCGGGCAAATTGCGCGACACGGTAACGGTAGTAAGGGCATATTTGCCGTTCTCCAACATGGCTTTGAGCCGGGTCTCTTTTTCCTGACCGCCATCCAAAGCCACCACAGCGGTATCACCCAGCAAGGCAGCGACCGTCTGGTCTTCTATCGACCAAGAGACAGGAGTCTCGATCACTTTCCCACTCACATTGGTAACCGTCGCCGAAATCCTCACCGTATCGCCCAATTTCAAATTAATGTCCATGGGATCGATGGTAATATACACCTCGGTCGCACCGTCGAGCGTAGCTTCCTCCTCACATGCGGTGAACGAAGTCACACCGAGGAAGCTCGCCAAAAAGAATATAAAGCTATATCGTTTCATGTTTCAAATGTTTTATAGATTAAAAGTTTACCGGAATTACCAATGTAAATTCGTTATCGGGGCTTTGCTCGCCTCGGGTTTCGGTCTGTTTATCCCAGAAAACACGCGAAGCGCCGGTGTTGGGTTGCCCGAGAGCCTGTACGAGCGAAGCGATCTCCAACGTATTGTTGGCTGTCTCCTCGATGGGAATACGACGTAATTGCAACTCGGTGTCGACGCCTTGGTCTTTCATGTTGTTCACATCGACCGGGAAGATACGGGGATATCCCGTGCGGCGGAACGTCGTCCATGCCTCGGCGCTCATGGGGAAGTTGGCGATATATTTCTGAGTGATGATTTTTTCCAGCATCACCTCCTTCGAGTCGCTCGCATCCCATTTCACACCCACTTTCACACGACCGGCTATGTTGTTCTCGTTGTTATACGGATCGACATAATCGATATCCTTCGCCGCAGTCTGGGCAAGATATTCGTCGATGACGGTTCCGTCGGTGATCCCATTCTCTTGGAAACAAAGACGGATACCGGCCTCATACCAACTCTGAGCGTCACGGCCAAGCGCATTCCAGCCTCTCAAAGCAGCCTCGGCCAACAAGAAGATACTCTCGGTGCGTTTGAAGAAAGATTGATGCATATATTTGAATTCGCCCGACAAAGTCGAGAATGGGCCATAACCGCCTTTGTCCTTGCCTGTGGTATTGCTGTTACGCATGCTGATACCCGCACGCACGCCGTAAACATCGATGGGAGCCTGTATACCCGTAGACTTCTCTTTAATAGGATATGCATTGGTATCGAACCAGCGGGTAAGCAGCGGGTGATTGTAACGTTTGAGAATATTTTCAAACGAAGCGCCCAAACGAATATCGTGCCACTCGTTACCGATACGCCACAAAGCACAAGCGTTTTGCTCCTGATAATAGGCTATATCCTTCGCATCAGTGTCGGTGAGGACACCGATTTCGTCGGTGACAGCTTGTTCAAATTTGGACTGAGCCGTACCCGGATTGATTTTCACCATGTTCATGGCCATACGCATTTTAATACAGTTGGCAAACTTCACCCACATGCGCCAATCTCCATTAGAGAGCGTCTTGATAGTCAAATCCTCGATCTTGGCGAACTCCTCGCGGGACGGCTGACGCTCTTTCAATATGCGTATAGCCTCGTCGAGATCGTCGAAAATCAAATTGTAAATGTCCTCGCCCTTTTCATAGGTCAACGGCGGAGTACGTTTCAAATTACGCCAGTCGCTAAAAGGAGCCGCGCCATAGAAGTCGACGATTTCGTGGCCTTGATAGGCTTGGATAATCAACGCCACGGCACGCCATTCGGGTTTACCCAATTCGGTAGCGTGGTGAATGGCATTGTAAGACTGTGTGAAAATCTGGTTATCCATAGGGCCTCCCAAATAATCGTTGGGGAAAGTATAAAGCGTAGGCAACGGACCACCGAAAGCAAAAGTACTCTTGGTAGTCGTCCAGTATCCTGCATAGTTGTCAATACTGTTCGCCCTGTAATATTGATACTTGTGAGGAGCCCACGTGCCGGTAGGTTCGTGCGAATAGTTGATCATGAACGGAATAGCTCCTTTCAACTCCTTCTCGAGAACAGTAATATCGGTAGCTCCCGCCCCCTCTTCGTTACTGTTGTCCATCTCCTCCTGCTTACCGATCAACCACGGATACTCCTCCTGAAACTGATCGCCGCAAGAAGTGAACAAACCTACTGAAAACACGGATTCGATAACGAGGAATCCGATCGAATATATTGTTTTTCTCATATTGATGACTATTTATATTAAATCGTTCTTCATTAGAAATTGAATTTCAATGTCAACGCAAAACTACGCGTCGTAGGCAAAGAATAACAGTCGATACCGGAGTAACCGTTGGCGGCCGATACCGAGATGTCGGGATCCACGGGAGAATCTTTATAGATAAAGAACGCATTCTTCACCGAGAACTGAGCGGTCATACCTTGATTCTTACCGAACAAATTGGGCATGTCGTAGCTCAACGAGATGTCACGCATGCGCAAACTGGTGGCATTATATACATGGTCTTCCATGGGAAGAGCACCGATGGTCGTATAGTAGTTCTCGACCGAAACTTTGTTCCCCGATCCGTCGGGTAGAGGTTTGAGAATATATTCCTTTCCGTTTTGCATAACCCGTTCTCCGTTCAAGCGGTCTTGTGCAGAACGTTCGGAAAGGCCGTACAGGTCGAGATCAGCCTCGGTCAATGACATCACCTTACCGCCGATACGGCCGTCTATCAAGAAATAGAGCGTGAAGTTTTTCCAAGTAAATGTATTGTTCCAACCGAGAGTGACAGGCGAAGTCATATTGCCCACTTTGGTCTCGTATTTACCGGAAGCCATCACGGGAACGGCATTCTCGTAATTACCGGCATCATTGATTTTGATATGGCCGTTTTCATCGCGGGCGAAAGAGTTGACATAAATATCGCCATAGCGTCCGCCTTCTACGTATTTAATCTTGAAAGCGTTGGGACCCATTTGCACTTCGTAGGGAGCGCCGCTCTCGGTTTTGTAAGTTTCGAGGATACGGTTGTCATTCCATGCGATATTGAATCCGGTCTGCCATCTCCAATCCTTATTGATGTTCCAGCGATAAGATGCTTGGAATTCCAAACCATAGTTGCGTATCTTACCTGTGTTGACCGGCTTCGATTCGCCATTGGCAGTGGTGACATACAAGAACTGGTTACGTAACGTCGAATTGTAATAAGTAAGGTCGAAGTTGAATTTGTTTTCGAACATCCAAACGTCCAAACCGGTCTCGAACGAAGTGGTCGTCTCCGGTTGAGGATCGTCGAACAAAGGAGGACGAGTACTGATCGTACCGTTGGAGAAATCGTAGCTCTGACGGGCGAACAAGGTGTTGGGAATGGGGTTACCTACCACCGACCAACTACCGCGCCATTTCAACTGATTGAGCCAATCCCGGCGAGGCAAAAACTTGTCGATGAGCACATTCACACCGGCCGAATAGTAATCGAACGATTTATATCCGCTCCCTTGCGTGAACTGTTGGAACGACTGTGCCCACTCCAAACGATAACTACCGTCGAGGTAAACTTTATCGAATAATCCGACCGAAGCCGTAGCGAAGAGTGCCGTGCTCCAATCCTTGTTATTCCAACTGTCCGAAGCCGATGTAGCACTTCCGTTAGGGTTGTTGGGACGGCTGTGTTTATTATTCTGAGGAACGAAAGCATTGGGCACACCGCAAGTATCTATCGCCGTAGTGATGCTCGTGTTACGATCGTAATGACGTGAAAAGCTGGTTCCCACAGCCACATTCACATCGATTTTATCATTGAAACGGTCGTTCCAAGTGAGCATGTGGTCATTATAAATGTCGCTCGAGCGAGAATCTCCATTGTAATATTTACCACCTACATAATCGAAGCCTACCCGGTTCATACCGGCATACTCCTCGTTCAGATTATTCTGAGTCACATAATCGACATTGAAACGCGTCTGATATTTAATATTTTGCCAAATCTTGGCATCCAAAGTAATATTTGCCAACAAACGGTCGCGCTTCAAATAATCGTTATACATGTTGGCCACCCAATAGGGGTTATTCAAATACTGGTCATACCAGTACCATGTCTGAACCGGTTGTCCGATCAATTTGGGATTACCTTTCTCCGGATCGCTCACGATATTGTCGGCCACCGTACCGAGGTGTTTATAGTTATGCTTGAAATAACGCATATCGATATCGGCCGGAGTACGGTACAAAGCATAGAGAGCGCTCAATGCCTTACCCACGACAGGAGCGTTATCGGTCTTCTGATGTATCCAGTTAAGGCTCGTGTTGATATTGATACGCTTGTCGAACAACGAGAAAGATTCCTTGAACATCACGTTATTACGGGTAAACTTATTGTTCGGTATCAATCCCGTTTGATAGGTATTATTATAAGAAAAATAAGTTCGGAAGTTTTCCGTACCGCCACTCAACGTAACGCCGTTGGTCGTAGTCACGCCTTTGTTGAAAAAGTCTTTTACGGCATTGCGTGCAGAATTCATCAGATACGGGGCAGAAGCCACCTCGTCGGCCGAACGTGTACCGATCTTAGGACCCCACGCCGACCATTGGTCTCCGCCACTGATACCGTAGATCTGTTGGGTACGAGGATACATGGCTATCGTCTCGATCGACGTGGTGCTCGACACATTCACCTTGACAGAACCCGAAGCACCCGATTTGGTCGTGATAACGATCACACCGTTATTGGCTGCGCTACCGTAAAGAGCTGCGGCATTCGGGCCTTTCAAAATCGTCATGTTATCGATATCTTCGGGGTTGATCGTCGACAAGAGGTCATCGCCGCTACGTCCGCCACCGAGAATCATACCGTCGGTCGCCTGCGTACCCATACCGTCTTGCATAGGTACACCGTCGACAACGATCAACGGCTGATTGGTTCCGAGAATAGAAGTGGAACCGCGAAGCACAATTTTAGAAGCTCCACCGCCCGCTCCCGAATTATTGGGAACGATAGTAAGACCAGCACTCTTTCCTTGCAGCGAGTTAATGAAGTTGTTATCCTTGATACGGGTCACCTCCTCGTTCTTGATAGTCTGGGTAGCATAGGTAAGCGTTTTAGACTCCCTCGATATACCCATCGCCGTTACCACGACTTCTTGCAAAACCCGAGTCTCCTCATTCATAACGACATCGTATGAGGAAGCGTTCGCCAACGACAAAGTGGCCTTTTGATACCCAACATAACTGAATTCGAGCACGGCATTGTTATTCGGGACCTCTACCGAGTAAACACCGTCTATATTAGTAGAAGCTCCTATCGAAGTTCCCTTCACCAATACACTTACACCGATTAGCGGTTCTCCCGTGACATCTGAAACCACGCCTTTAATAGTACGCTTGCTTGGCTGGGTTACATTTGCAGTAACCTTTCCTGCCCCTTGATCTATTGCATTAGCAAAAAACGGAACAAAAAAAGACAAAGAAAACGCCAAAAGCCCAATTTTACACTTCTGATTTTTTTTCATGCTTTTAGATTCACTCATTTAACATTTAACATAAAATTTATATTTAATATATTCCTCTCTCATATCTCATATATCTCGTACAAGCAAATATCACGAAACATTTTTACATACCGTATCAATAATATTAACCCTAAATCGAACTATATCCCTAGTGAGATTCGTAATTTTTTTCTATTTTTTTTGAACAAACGAAAAACAAAACCGCGTTTATTAATCTTTATTTTATTTATATTCAGATAAATAAACACACAAAAATTTTCTTAATACAATATATTTATTTAATATTATAATAGAGAAAAATCTATTCATACAATAAAATCTCCATTATCAACCTCTCACCCCTCAACACCGAATGAAAAATACTCCCGAACAAGACTTTTCGATAAACACGCACCGATACCCTATCTCCCTGTTAAATTAAACAAAGCCGGGAATACATGATTAAATTTATTATATCTTTACTCAACTTAAAACAAGCAAAACATCATGCCCAAGAACAAAATAATTCTATTCTGTTTTCTGTTTTCATGGATAGGACTACACCCTATCGCTGCTATTAGCTTGGAAAAACAATCGACCGTCGGACAAAAGATTCGTCAGGCCATACAAGGGAAAAATGCAACGGTTGGCGTAGCATTCTCGATCGACGGACAATTATTTACGTTTAACGACGAACATCGATATCCGCTAATGAGTGTTTTTAAACTCCATGTTGCCATAGCAGCTCTTCAAAAAATGGAAAACGAATGTATCGCTCTGGACTCTTTACGCTTCATCGAATCGTCTCAAATACACAAAGACACTTATAGCCCGCTAAGAGAATTATACCCCGAAAGAAACTTTTATCTTTCTTACGCCGACCTCATGCGCTATGCCGTTTCTCAAAGCGACAACAACGCTTGCGACATTCTCATAGACTATCTCGGCGGTATCGATATCGTGAAAGACCGAATCGACAAATTAGGTATCACAAACTACAATCTCACCGAAACCGAAGAAACCATGCACTCTCGCATATCCAATTGCTATAACAATTGGAGCACACCTTCGTCCACACTTCAACTATTAGAAAAACTCTACAACGAACCGATACTGAATGAAACACATACCGAATTTCTAAAAAATATTTTGATAGAAACTTCTACCGGAAAAGATAAAATAAAAGCCGGATTGCCCGATAATATTGCCTTAGGACACAAAACAGGCAGCTCCGACCGTTTGGACGACGGAACAAAAATCGGCGACAACGATACCGGCGTAATCTATCTCCCGAACGGAAAATTATGCTTTCTCGCTATTTTCATCAAAGACTCTCGTGAGAGCGACCAAACCAATGCACAAATTATCGCCGATATCGCAAGAATCATTTACAATTCCGCGGTTCAAAAATAAGAAACATGAAACGCCCTTTCACATACATCATTCTACTTTATCTTTTAACCATCGGTTGTTCCGGGAAATCCGCTTCTGTTATCGGCGGGGCTAACGGATCTACCGAAATTATCGTTGCTGACTGTGATACCGATACGATTTTAACAGGAGATGACTTAGAAAAATTCGACAGTCTTTTCAACGCATGGGTAAACAATCACAACACCAACCCGATAACCCGCCTCAGCAGCAACACGAATGATGCGAAAAAATTGGAACAATTTCCGCAATTACTAAACATGGGGAAAAAAATCATTCCCTGTATCATCACCCGATTGCCCGACAAAAACCTATTTTGGACATTAACGCTATATGACGAACTGCAAGACATCGATAGCTTAAAGTCATTCGACTATACCCGAGGCGAACAATTCAGAGCACAAGAAACCCTCCGGAAATATGTAGAAGCTAAGTTACACAAGAAGAAACGGGTATTCAATTCAGATCAAGAAAAAATAAAAGCTATTCGAGAATTGGCTAAGGAGTATGGCTGGGAAGAAGATTCTACGCTCTCTCCCCGCGAAAAAGACTCCATACTCCTCAACTTAGATTACGAAATCACAGAGGAAACATTCAAATTTTACAAAAATGGAAATAACGAGGGGTAAAATACTAATCATAATGGGCATTATCATGCTCATAGGATTCATCGCAATAGGGTTTTTCATTTTTCCGATAGGCATTACCCTATGCTCCATAATCGGATTATGTTATGGAATTATAGGCAAAGACAAATTATTCACCCGATGGTCATTCATCGGGTTATCGGTAGGAATCATTTTTTTAATCTACACCTATTACGTTATACAAGGAATGTAAAGAACTATTCCCCAATATAAAATGAAAGCACCGTATATCAATAATATACGGTGCTTTCATTTTATATCATCGTCGTTTTCACTCAAACATATGACGCAATTTACTGAATATTCGCTGTTTAGCTGTGAGTGTAGGCTGTATATTGGGTGCAGTTTTCAAATCCTCGAAATGCTTCTTTTCGCTAGCATTGAGGTTTTCTGGAATGTAAACCGATACATTTACAATCAAGTCACCTACTCCATAACGATTGACCGAAGGCAATCCTTTTCCCCTAAGCCGGAATATTTTTCCGGGTTGAGTACCGGGATCCACTTTTATACGAGCCTTACCATCAAGAGTAGGAACTTCGATAGAACCACCCAATACGGCAGTCGGCAAATCGAGCAGCAAATTATATATCAAATCGTTCTCGTCGCGCAGTAAATCGGGATGCGGTTCCTCTTCGATTAAAATCAACAAATCACCATTCACACCGCCATGACGAGCAGCATTCCCTTTGCCCGCCATAGAGAGTTGCATACCTTCGGATACCCCGGCCGGAATATTCAACGTGATTACCTCTTCTTCACGTACGATACCTTCCCCAGCACAATGCGGACACTTCTTCGTAATAATACGGCCCTCTCCACCGCAGTCGGGACACGTAGTCGTCGATTGCATAGCTCCGAGAAAAGTCTGTTGTACCCGTGTCACTACTCCCGACCCGTTACATTTCGAACACGTCGTATAAGCCGTACCGTTCTCTGCACCCGTACCGTTACAATGAGAACAGCTCACATACTTAGGAACCTTTATTTTTTTCTCGACACCGGTAGCGATCTCTTTCAATGTCAGTTTCACCTTTACTCGTAAATCCGAACCTTTATTGACATGACGACGTCCCCCTCGTGAGCCGCCCCCGAAGCCTTCGAATCCGCCGAATCCACCACCGAAAATATCGCCGAAATGCGAGAAAATATCCTCCATAGACATACCGCCGCCACTGAAACCGCCACCGGCAGCACCACCTAACCCTTGATGCCCGAACTGGTCATAACGAGCCCGCTTATCCGCATCACTCAATACTTCATACGCTTCGGCAGCCTCTTTAAACTTTTCCTCAGCCTCTTTGTTTCCGGGGTTCTTATCCGGGTGATATTGGATAGCTTTTTTACGGTATGCCTTTTTTATCTCCTCGGCCGTCGCATTTTTAGCGACACCCAGCACTTCATAATAATCTCTTTTTTCCATTGCTCCCTGTCCTATAATTTATTCCCCTACCACGACTTTGGCAAAGCGAATAACTTTGTCATTGAGCGTATATCCCTTTTGTACGGTATCTATCACTTTACCTTTTTGAGCCGGATCCGAAGCCGGGAACATCGTCACAGCCTCGTGATATTCTGTATCGAAATCCGCTCCCTCCGTAGGAATCTCCTTTACGCCGTTTTGTTCTAGATAGCTTTTGAATTTATTATATATCAAGCTCATTCCCTCTTTCACAGCCGCTAAATCATTACTTTCTTCCACAGCTGCCAATCCGCGTTCAAAATCGTCGATAACCGGCAGAATAGCTTTCATGCAATTCTCACCGCCATTCTTGATCAACTCCGATTTCTCACGCAACGTCCGTTTCCTGAAATTATCGAACTCGGCCATCAATAGCAAATAATCCTTCTGCATTTTCTCGATAGTCGCCTTCAAAGTTTCCAATTCGGCTGACAATCTGGCAGCCTCATCAGCCTCGACTTCTTCACCGCCCTCCTCGGAACCTGTTTCTTCCGAAACTTCGGGTTCTTGGTTCAACGACTCTTTCTTCTCCTTTTCAGAAGCCTCATCTACAATATTTTGCGATTTTTCGCATTCTTTCTTTTCGGCCATATTTATAATTTTTCTTTTGTTACATTTTCATTTTCATCACGCTCATATCATCATTACCAATGAGCACCATTATAGTATCAAAAACACTGCCAAACAAGCCCAAACTGCACTTTTGTCAGAGTGCACTGCCACCTTCCCAATGTTTTCATTTCTATCCATTACCTGCAAAAAAGCAATTCCCTTTCTCCAAAAGAAAAAGAGCAGGTTTGCCCTGCTCTTTTTATATCCTGTTCAAAAATAATAATTGTTCTTTAAACGTAAAAATCCGACACTAATCAAACTTCGGCACTATCTCGAATATCTCCACTGGCCCTTCTATTTGTACTTCGGAAACTCCCTCGGCCAACTCGACCTTAAAAAACGACGAATCGATAACCGACTCAACCGCCAACGAACCATCGGGCCTAAACTGTCTCAAATGCACGACAGGAGCTCCATTCCCCGCCTCCGGCAATTCATTCACCAACAAAGTATATCCCTCGGTCCGAGGAGCGACCCCGAAAGAAAAAGTTCCATTATTTCGATAACTTGTGCCTATTTGCTGATCAAACGCATAAAGAGCTTGCTGTACATCGTCGGACTTTAAGCTGAAACCCAAATGTTCCACTCTGGGAGGATTCACTTCGAATGAACGAACCGATGCGTAATTCGTGCGAGTAGATTCGAGTCTTTTCAATCGAACATATCTGGCCTTTACAGGCTCCCCGTTCCAACGAACGATATACTGTTTATTCAACTCTTCCGTCAACGGAGTCCATGCTTTACCATCAATCGAATATTCCACTACGGCATGGTCGAAATAATCGACATCGTCCACAGAATTACGCCCCTGCAAAATAGAAACTTCGGTCACATCTTTGACACTTCCCAAATCAACCCCAATCCAATCGCCGGCTTTTTGAGCGATTCCCGATGTATAATAAGTCGTAGTATCGTGATCAAACATTAACTTGCTCAACGTGGTTTTCGCATTATGGAACGAACCTATACCCCTATAACAGATAGGAGTCTCGCCCGACAACCGAGTTAAAAAGCCGTATGCCATATCGTCCATAGCATTTTCATAAAATGGTTGCAGTTTCATGGTCCCGCTTTTATGAGCCTCATAATCTTCTCGATCCTTCTTACTCATCAAGTTCCGAATATACTTATTCCAAAAATCGGCATCATCTTTACCATCACGATAAACACGGGCAAGTTCCAAAGCCCGTTTTCCTCTCGTACCCAACTTCCCGAATTCTTGGAGCCACGGAGTCAACTCACTCATCAGACCTTTATTAGTGCAACCTTTTTCTATTTCGGCAGGAGCTTTCTCTACCTTATCGAATTCTGCCCAAAGAGCCTGAGCCTCCGTTTCATTCCAATCACCGATTCTGAAAGTCTTGGTTTCCCACGATTCATCGCGGCGATAACCGGTCTCCGTATCGCAAGAATGAATAGCGAATGTCCGGTAGGCCTCCCTTGCTTTCGGCATCAATTCGCCGAGTCCTCTCTCCCAATTATCGATAGGATTATAAGCCGCTATATTCCATGTATAATCGGCAACCCCGTATAAAGCCAATTTCGAAGCCTCTCCATGTTCCATCGGATTACTTGCTATTCCGCAAAGATCATTAGAATCCAACGAAGTATTCAAGCCATAAACAGGTCCTTGCAAAATAATATTGCGCACATAGTCGGTAACCGGATAATTCCACCAAAAATATGCCGGCCGCTTAATTCTGGAATTAACCCAATCCAAAGTCTCCGGTGTTAAGTCGCTGCATACTACGTCTCCTGTCCAAAACACTTCTATCGACGGATCAAGAGTTTCTCCATAAATAGCAAGACTTCCTTGCGGTGTGGGGTTTGCCCAAAGTTTGGAATAATCGGTCGGACAAACCGTTAAATATGCTACATCGCCTTTGGACTTCACAAAATCCTTAGTCAATCTATTCAAAAGCTCCGTCTGTCTCACCGGATTTGTCCCTTCGCCCGATATATCGTCGAAAAAGAGGGCGAAAGCCCGTACACCGAGGTCATACATCAAATTAAACTTATTAACGAGGTTTTGATAATCCTCCTCGTTCCATTTAATATCTTGTCCCGGGTGTATCGCCCAGACAAAATCGACCCGATTACGTTTACAAGCCTCTATCAATTCTTTGATATTTCCGGCCTCTTTTTCGGGATATGGAAGCCTCCAATTCGGACAACTGTGGTACGGATCGTCTTTCGGACCGTACAAATAACTATTCATCTTGAACTTTCCATAGAAATCTATCAAAGACATTCTCACCTCATGAGACCACGGCGTTCCATAAAATCCTTCTACTACTCCCCGGTATTTCAAATCGGGGTAATCGTCGATTTCCACATATGGTAATTCGCCCGTTACAGTCGCAGGACTCTCGACTAACTGGCGAAGGGTCTGCAAACCGTAAAAAGCTCCCCGCTCGTCATAACCGACGATCGATATACCATTCTTTCCGATATTCATGCGATATGCACCCGAAACAGGTTTTACCCCATACTTAGCCGAAGCCTTCGAACCAAAATCGACGGAGAGTTTTACCCCCTTCTTGTTAAAAGTGACAAAATCCAAATCCTCGGAAAATTTTCCATGCTTATCTTTTAGACACACTCCACCCGAAATATCGAGCCTCCCGGTTGGGTCGAGAACCAATTTATGAGGAGTAGGGTTAATAATTATCCCTTTATGATCCAATTTTTTACCCGGCACAGCAAAAACGTCTTGTGCTTCCGATCTCTGCAATGCCAAATCGAACTCCGATTCCTGTGCCGAAAAGGTTCCACACATCAACAAACCGATGCATACCATCAACGACTTTCTACAATCTATCATTTTCATAAAACTAATTTAAGCATGGAAATTTTACTATCTATCAAATAAACCCCATTAACGGGGTTATCCCTAGCGTTTTTTCAAAAATTTCTTGCTCAACCACCGTCTCACCGGCTCGTCATAAAGTTTCAAACAAAGATAGGCTACCAATATATTCCATACATAAACACACAAGGCTACTTGCCACGTTTCCCCGAATGTAAAATACTGGTTCTCAATCAACCAAGAATAGAACAAATACATAAACGGGTAATGCGTGATATAAAGCGGGAAAGAAATATCTCCCAAAAATTTACATATCCGCGTAGATGTTTTATCGGTCGTGTTTCCCGACGCACCCAATATAATGAGAACAGGAAATACCACGACTATACAAAATGCCTCAAAAAGACCATTCATACATATAGGTTCGACCCCTTCTACATAAGGAACACAAAACAAAACCAACAATACGAAAGAGCATATCCAGAATGCCCCTCTCACTTTCACCGGTTTGAAATTACGAGACAACAACAGTCCCAAAGAAAACGGGAAAAGCATTCGCAACAGTCCACCCACAAAATTCACCGAATCGAGCGTCCAGCCTACCCCTATCATGCCATACCCCGATACATCGAAGATAGCGAAACAAGCCAGACAGATTCCCAGTAATACGACAAAAACAGTTAACGCCTTAGTAGACAAACGACGAATAAACAAAGCATACAAAATATTACCGATATACTCGAAAAATAATGACCAACTGGGACCGTTCAAAGGAAACATTTCACCATTACCCCGAACTTCATAACCTGCACCCGGATAGGCCGGAATGAAAAACATCGCGAAAAGCAAAGCCCACATCACCATCGACGTAGCCACATGAGTCCCGTCCCACTGTTCGCTACCCTGTATACAAAACGTAATCACACCTAAAACTGCACCCATGACAACCATCGGGTGAAGACGAATCAACCGCCGCTTAAAGAAATTTTTTACCGTTAGACTCTTTCCCCAACGATCGTCATAGGCATAACCGATAACGAATCCCGATAAAATAAAAAAGAAATCCACGGCCAAATATCCATGATTGATGCTTTCTATAAGAGTACCACCGGCAAAAGCATACCCTTCAAAGACATGATACCACACGACCAAAAGCGCGGCTACACCACGTAATCCGTCAAGCAACTCATAATGAGGTTTGGTATCTGAAAACGCAGCAGAAGAAATTTGTTGCATAATGAATTGGTAATTTAGATTTTTGATTTTAGTGATGATTAATATTACGACAAAATTACAGGACTTATATAATTTAAAATTTGTCCTATGTCAAAAAATCCTCCGAAAGGTCATTTTCGGGCTCCCCTAAGACGACTGAGCGTCGAGAGTGTTATACCCAAATACGATGCGATATACCCAAGTTGAGCTCGCTGGTTCACCTGAGGGAATTGCTGTCTGAACTCCTCATACCGTTCTTTTGCCGATAAAGTCAAACGTTCCTTATGCGAGCGATGCAAACGCCGATACTCGTCTTGATGGATAATCCGTCCCCAATTAGCCAGTTCGATATTCGTTTCGAACAGCCGACGCAATTTATCCAGAGATATTCTATAAACGACTACATCTTCAAGGGTCTCCACAAATTCTTCGCTCATCTTGTTATAATAGAGTTCGTCCATACTGAACACGATTCCGCCCTCACACGAAAAAGAAGTCGTTATCTCTTCTCCGTTCACCAACCAAAACGAGCGAGTCATTCCCTTCCCTATAAAATAAGCCGATTTACAATACATGCCCGCCCTTATCAACTGATACTTCTTGGGAAAACAGCACAAAGTCATGCTCTCTTTCAATGTCCGTATCGTATCATCGGAAATCGGATATAAAGAATTTATCTTATCTATAATACCGGTCATGTAACAATCTTCGATCATTCTCTTTTTCAAAAACGATTTTATACGCTATACTTCACAAATTCCAGTCCAAACAAAACACCCCGGATAACAATCGGCAAGATCGACTTCTTTATCGAATAGGGCAAATACCGAAGAACCCGAACCGGACATAGATGCATATACAGCTCCCTGTTCATATAAACGATCCTTTATCTCTCCTATTTCCGGAAATCGGGCAAACACACTTTCTTCAAAGTCATTGATCAATCTACCTCTCCACTCCTCGACCGGACGGGAAACGGTATCCCTCACCGACTCTTCCGGCAATACCGGAGTAACCAACGAATAAGCCACCGACGTAGGCACGGAGACAGAAGGCTTTACCAATACGATTCGATAGGACTTCAACGACAATTCGATCGGCTCGAACTCATCGCCTATTCCTTTGGCTAATAAAGGTTTATTATGCAAGAAAAATGGGCAATCGGCTCCCAGAGAAGCAGCTTCCTTGTCAAGCTCGTCATCGCTCAACGGCAAACGAAAATAATCTCTCACCATCGCTAACAAAAAAGCGGCATCGGAAGAACCACCTCCTAACCCAGCACCAAAGGGTATGGCTTTATGGAGATAAATAGATATCGGGGGTAACGAAAAACGATGGCTCAATCTTCGCCACGCTTTCATCACCAAATTATTCTGGGGATCGCCGTCTATGACAATTCCCGACAAAGACAACTCCGTCTCCTGTTGCGACGTTGGAACAATCTCCAAAGCATCTTGCAACTGAATGGGATAAAATACTGTCTCTATATTGTGATAACCATCGGGACGACGGGCCACGATACGCAACCCCAAATTGATTTTTGCATTGGGAAATCTAATCATCTATATCTTTGTTTTTCGAGAATCTTTGCGAAAATAACCATTCTCAGTCACATAGGCAACTCCACTCTAAAAAAGAATAAAAATTTCATCGAAGAGAAAATTTATTATAATTTTACCGACATAATAGAAAAACAGAAACAAATGAAAAAAAGAACCCTCACCGCCGGTACTATCCTTTTATGCCTATCTGCAATCTCTTTCGGGCAAAATTCTATAAAAGATTTTCTACATCAAAATCCACAATTTTTCGGTAGTACGGCATCTGTTTATTATTGCAACGACACCACAGACACCCCGGCTCCAAAGGATTTCATACCGTTTCACATCGATCATATAGCTCGACACGGTTCACGCACCCACGATTCAAAAAGCATGGTTCCGAACCTGTACAAACTAATGAATAAAGCCGATTCTTTGAACCTTTTAACCCGGGAAGGCAAACTGCTGCGTAATCAAATTGACACTATCTACCATTTAATGAATCATCGCTGGGGAGACCTCACTCCGCTCGGAGCCCGACAACACCGGGATATGGCTCGTCGCATGTATCACCGCTTTCGTCCGGCGTTTACACCTCAGGACGGCAAAGTGACCCTTGTGGCACAATCGACCACGGTTCCACGCTCCATGGCTAGTATGGCGGCATTCGTCGCAGAAATGAAAGGCTATACCCCCACTGCGGAGTTTTCTATGGATCCCAGCAATGGATATGACAATACCCTGCGATTCTTCAAAGGAAAAGAATACCAACAATATCTCTCGAAAGGCTCATGGAAAAAGATACTCCGAGCCTATCAGGAAAAGCATACACCCACAAGGCTTATCGACCGTATATTCAAGAAAGGGTGGGAACAAATCATACCCGATCCTATTACATTCATGACCCACCTATACGCGTTAACCATCATATTGCCGAATACCGACTACGACATATCCCTATATCCGTGGTTCACAGAAGAAGAAAAATTCGATTTGTGGAGCGTAAACAATCTATCGCAATACCTGCGTAAAACAAACTCCATTCCCGGGAAAGGACTTCCTGTCGCCATTGCGAAACCTCTGTTAAAAGACATGTTGGCTACATCGCAAGCAGCGATCGACGGAAACGGTGTCGAAGCCAATTTACGTTTTGCACACGGTGAAAATACAATTCCTTTACTCGCCCTGTTAGGCATTGAGAATGCAGCCGTTGCAGAAGCCGATCCCGAAAAAGTAGCCGAGGTTTGGCAAGACTTCAAATACAATCCTATGGCGACGAATATCCAATGGATACTTTATAAAAATACCGATGGGAAAATACTCGTGAAAGTATTGTTCAATGAACAAGAAATAAAACTACCCATCGATTCGGAATATGCACCTTATTACGATTGGGAGCTATTCCAAAAATATTGTGAAAAGCAGATGGCGAAATACCCCGATACGACACCGGCCCTGTAATTAATCGGAAATATCTGCTTGTTGAAAAGTTCATTATAAGATTCGCTCACCAAATTTCCCGATAGCAGAAAGATTGACTACTTTTGTAGCGGGAAAGAATTGCCGCATGGAAACTCGAAGAAATTACACTCACCAGAAAAAAGCCTACGCTCCGAAAGTTTCGGAACAAGGCAAGCTACAACCTCAGGACAAAGAGCTCGAAGAAGCCGTGTTGGGGGCTCTCATGCTCGAAAAAGATGCCTATACCACCGTATGCGACATCTTAAAGCCAGAGTGTTTCTATGAGCCGACCAACCAGCTTATTTATAGTGCAATATCCCGGCTGGGTGCACAACAACGCCCCATCGACATGCTCACCGTCACCGAGCAACTGCGACTCGACGGAAAGCTCGATGAAGTCGGCGGAGCCCTCCGTATTTCCGAACTCACCGGACGTGTGGCATCGGCGGCGCACATCGAATACCATGCCCGCATCGTAGCCCAAAAATATTTGGCTCGGGAATTGATCGAATTTTCCAGCGAAATACTCAACAAGGCCTTTGACGAGACCAACGACGTAGATGACCTTATGCAGGAAGCCGAGGGGAAACTCTTTGAAATTTCCCAACGTAACCTGAAAAAAGACGTTACTCAAATAGACCCGGTACTGAGCGAAGCTATCAGACAAATTCAAATAGCAGCCAATCGAAGCGACGGATTGAGCGGACTGCAAACCGGGTTTCACAACATCGACAAAATTACTTCTGGTTGGCAAAATTCCGACCTCATCATTATCGCTGCCCGTCCCGCTATGGGAAAAACGGCATTCGTCCTTTCTATGGCAAAGAACATGGCTGTCAGCTATAACACGCCGGTGGCTATCTTCTCGCTCGAAATGTCCAATGTCCAGCTTGTCAATCGTCTCATCATCAACACATGCGAAATCCCCGGCGATAAAATCAAAAGCGGACAGTTAGCCCCGTTCGAATGGGAACGCCTCATGTCTCGTATCGAAATACTGAGGAACGCTCCTATATATATAGACGATACCCCCAGCCTTTCCGTTTTTGAACTTAGGACAAAAGCCCGCCGATTGGTTCGCGAGCACGGAATCAAAATCATCATCATAGACTACTTGCAACTGATGAACGCCAGCGGTATGTCCTTCGGGAGCCGAGAACAAGAAGTCAGCACCATATCCCGTTCGCTCAAACAATTGGCAAAAGAGCTTCAAATACCTATCATCGCCCTGTCCCAGTTAAATCGTAGTGTGGAATCCCGGGGTAACGACAAAGACGGTAAAGAAGGGAAACGCCCGCAACTTTCCGACTTGCGTGAATCGGGAGCTATCGAGCAAGATGCCGATATGGTTTGCTTTATACACCGTCCCGAATATTATACTCGGTCTAAGGAAGATGCCAATGGAAACAGCATCGAAGGCTTGGCAGAATTTATCATAGCCAAACACCGTAGCGGTGCGACCGATACCGTGAATATGAAATTCGTCTCTTATCTGGCTCGATTCCAAAATTACGACGAAGACACCCGACTGACCGATTTCAGTGCACCGGTAACCTCGAAGTTCAATACTCCCGACACGAGCACACCATCGGCAGCACCACTGTCTGGGAACCCCGATTTCCTGAATCCCCCCGGTTCGTCCAATAACGATATACCCTTTTGAAAAGAACTTTTATCTCCCGACCGATGTTATTCTTTCGAATAACTAATATAGTATGGAGAAAAAACGACAAAAAATCTGGACTGCGATAGGTGTAGGCATAGCTATCGCACTACTATTATATTGGCTCACATTGGCCATTTGGATAGACGATGATACCGATCCCCCTATGCCTCCTCCCGTAGAAGAAATATCGAATTATTAAAATATACTAAAATCGCTCCGGATAAAAACTTTTTGCAATACAAGTGTGTTTTATTATCGAAACCGGGAAAGAAACGGCTCTCCTTAGGGAAAAAGAAGCGAAGCGTCGCTTCCGTCGAGCCAAAATCTCCGGTCTGGAAGAGTTAATTTATACGATAATATTCTTGTTTTTTGTGTGTTTCATTGGTATTATATTATCCTTTGTTTATTCCTGTAATAAACATTATCCTCTTTCTTGTTTTTGATATATTTCAAGTAGTAAAGCCCCGTCGTGAGACGAGGCTTTACTATTTACATTCCCCCATCAACGTATTCCGAGTCTGTTCAATGCTTGCTGGTATCGAATTGCATTTCGTTGATGCTCTGCCAAAGTCACGGCAAAATTATGATAGCCCGAAAAATCCTCTTTGGCGCACATATAAAAATACCCGTTCGGTGTATGTGTCAGCACGGCATTGATAGCCTGTTTCGAAGGAATCCGTATAGGGCCGGGAGGCAATCCCGTAACCCGATAAGTATTATATGGCGATTCTATGGTCAAATGAACATTCAATATGCGTTTCAGCGAAAAATCCCCGTGGGCAAATTTTACCGTAGGGTCTGCCTGCAAAGGCATGCCTTTACGCAATCGGTTCATATAAAGACCCGCAACCTTTCCCATTTCATCACGTTTGTTAGTCTCTTCCTCTACGATCGAAGCCAGAGTCGCTACCTCCACAGGAGTCAATCCCCACCGCTTTGCCTGTTGCTCCCGCTTTCCTTCCCAATAAATGCGATACTCCCGCTTCATCTTCTGTAAAAAAGATTCGGGAGTCACAGTCCAGTAAAACTCATAAGTATCCGGCAAAAACAAAGCCGGGAGAGTCGCTTTCGTAAAACCTAAATCCGCACAAACACTATCGTTGTACAGCAAAGCCAACAACTCCTCTTTCGAAAAAAACAACTGCTCCGATACCCTTTCGGCCAATTGTTCGAGAGTGCGTACGTTATTAAATGTAACTCGTATGGGAGATTGGCTTCCCCTCGACAATTTCAAAGCCATTTGCCGAGCTGTCATACCGGCATGAAGCCGATAAGCCCCTACACGAACATCAGGATCGAATTTATAAAACGACAGCAAACGTTTTACTCTCGGGATCGATTTCTCATCTGGAATCACCGAATGCAAAGCACTATCGAGCTGAACATCATTCCACTTCGGATAAACATAGCACACCGTTTGTTCGGTAATAACAGGATCATACAAATAACTCTTCATTACCGGAATAAACAAACATGCGAGAATCAAAATAATCCCTCCTGTTATCCAAGCAAATATCTTTATACCTTTATTCACATTCGACATAATAATCCGATTATACACAGCGCAAAAGCACCTTGACGGGACAAAAGTAACGATTATTCCCGAAATAAAATAATGCGAAAAAGTTTGCTGTTTCAAATATTCCGCTTATCTTTGCGCTGCATTTGAAAAAATGGTGTCAACGACAAATCGTCCTTTGGAAGGATGGGTGAGTGGCTGAAACCACCAGTTTGCTAAACTGACGTACTCGAATGGGTACCGGGGGTTCGAATCCCCCTCCTTCCGCAAATGCAAAGTCCATAGCGTAATATATACACTATGGACTTTTTTTATTTGAATCGATTCCCCCATTGTCGAAATTTCAGAAACGGTCTTTGGAATATTGACACATTGGTTGTAATTTTGGAGCAATTTAAAATAAAGGTATGAAAAATTTCAAAAATATTCCTTTTGTCGAAATTTACACAGAAAAAACACCTTGTCGAAGAAACAAAATGCACCAATAAAAATGAATATTTTTAATAATATTCCAAGTATTTCAAATCTATTTCAAAATCACATTCAATTTTTGTAGCATGAATTTCAAAATCAAATCAAACAACGTTATGAATTATCAACGATTATTTCTATCGGGAATATTTCTCTCGCTATTCATGCTATCTGCATCCGCAAAGACATTTATCATCGGGAACGATTCGACCACGGTCCGCACCTCCGATACCGATTATGCCGATGAATTAGAAAAAATACGAATGCACATGCCCGATATAGAAGTCGGGAACGGTATATCTTTCCAACCTAAAAACAAAAGCTATAAACTCACGATGCGCATTCGCATGCAAAATTTGGTCGATGTCGACTTCAACGAGAAATTCGAGGCTCAGGATATCGACGCCCGCGTCAAACGGCTCAGGTTACGTTTCGATGGATATATCTATACACCCAAACTCACCTATTTAGTTCAGTTAGGCTTCTCGCCTTACGATATGAAAACGCTGCCCAATGGGAACAACAACATCGTACGCGACGCAATGATTTACTACGTTCCCAACTCGACATGGAATATCGGTTTCGGACAAACCAAAATACGGGCGAATCGCGCCCGAATAAACTCTTCGAGTGCCCTACAATTCGTAGATCGTTCCATTGTAAACTCCGAATTCAATCTCGACCGCGATTTCGGTATCTTCGGAGAATACAATCAACATCTATTCGGCTCTTTGGATTTAGCGGCCAAAGCCTCTATTACTACCGGAGAAGGAAGAAACTGGGGAAACAATAAAGGGAGTGGACTCGCATATACGGGACGCATAGAACTATTCCCACTGGGACGATTCACCGGGAAAGGAGATGCTATGGAAGGCGATTATGAACGAGAACAAACGCCCAAAATCCTTTTAGCGGGAGCATACAGCTATAACGACCGAGCTCTTCGGGCACAAGGTTCCAATGGGGACAAATTACTGTTTGACCAGACCCGTAACCTTTCTTCCTATTTTGTCGACTTCATCTTCAAATATCAAGGATTTGCTTTTTATACCGATTTCATGGGGCGTATATCATCTTCCTCACCGCTCATTAAATCGGGCGAAAATGTAGAACAATATGTCCTCACTGGAATGGGGCTCAACGTACAGGCAAGTTATCTCTTTCGTTCCAATTGGGAAATCGCATTGAGAAACTCTACCATCATGCCGGATAATGAAGTACAGCCTTATGCCAATTATCGCAGTCACAACCAATCGACGTTCGGTGTCACGAAATATCTGATAGATCACAGATTAAAAGTACAAGCCGACCTGTCTTACAATTACAAAAATGAATTTGTCGATTCCGATTATAATCGCTGGCAATTAAGATTTCAGATAGAACTCGGCTTTTGACAAATCGACATAAGCAGCCTAACACCTAAACAGTATATAAAATGTCCTCTCAGTACGATTTCGACACAATTATCGACCGGCATCACACCGGAGCTATGAAAACCGATGTTCTCTGTGAGCGCTATGGTCGGGAAGATCTCATTCCTTTATGGATTGCCGACATGGATTTTGCGGTTGCACCCTGTATAACCGAAGCTCTCGTACGCCGGTTACAACACCCGGTTTACGGATATGCCGAGGCTCCTGCGAGCTATTGGCAATCCATTATCGATTGGCTCGACTACCTGCATGGCTGGAAAGTAAAAAGAGAATGGATCACCTATATTCCCGGGATTGTCAAGGGCATAGGTTTGGCAGTCAATGTATTTAGTAACCCCGGAGATAAAATCATCATACAGACTCCGGTCTATACACCGTTCATGGCCGTCCCTGAAAGTAACGGTCGGCAGGTTGTACATAATCCGCTCAAATGGAACGGCTCCCACTACGAAATGGACTTCGATCACCTTGAATCGATCATCGACTCCCAATGCAAGCTGTTCATTCTCTGTAATCCTCATAATCCCGGAGGAGTGGTTTGGCCGTTGGAAACATTACAGCGAATCGCCGAAATCTGTGCACGGCACAACATACTCATCATTGCCGATGAAATTCATGCCGATATGCCTCTCTTCGGAGCCAAACATCACCCTTTTGCCTCGGTATCCGAAACAGCGGCTCAAAACAGTATATCATTCGGAGCTCCTTCCAAGACGTTCAACATCGCAGGCTTGGTCAGCTCCTATGCCATTGTTCCCAACGAAACGATTCGTAAGCGCTTCTTCGACTGGCTCACGGCAAACGAGCTGAACGAACCCACATTCATGGCGACCATAGCCACCGAAGCCGCTTATAACCATTGTAGAGAATGGCGCGAACAAATGTTAGCCTACATCGAACAAAATATACTATTTGTCGAAGAGTTTCTCGATTGTCATATTCCCGCCATCAAAGCCATCAGGCCGCAAGCATCCTTTATCGTATGGCTCGACTGTACACGGCTTCACCTCGAACACGATGCACTCATCGACCTTTTTGTCGATAAAGCCAGACTCGCACTCAACGACGGTGAAATGTTCGGCCCCGAAGGCAAAGGACACATGCGGCTAAACGTAGGTACGCCTCGCGCAGTTTTGCAAAAAGCGCTCGAACAACTACGTTCCGCCGTGGACGGGCTTAAACGATAGTTTACGAAACATGTCGAAAACAAAAAAAACTTTCTTTTCGAGACAAATGCCATAAACACCTTTGACTCCGAAGAATATCTTTTTCGGAAAATATTTTATACTTTTGCACCCGATTGGTACAAAAGCCTTTTTACTTTTGTATCTTGAAATAATATAGAACATTCTGAAAGAACGACTTTATGAACGAACTTGCCACGAAGTACAATCCCGCCGACGTAGAAGAAAAATGGTATGCCTATTGGTTGAAAAACGGTCTTTTCAAATCGAAGCCCGACGGTCGAGAACCCTATACCGTTGTCATTCCGCCACCCAATGTCACCGGGATTCTGCACATGGGGCACATGCTGAACAATACGATACAAGACATTCTGGTACGCCGGGCTCGCATGGAAGGGAAAAATGCTTGTTGGGTTCCCGGCACAGACCATGCATCTATCGCCACCGAAGCCAAAGTGGTGAATAAACTTGCAGCGCAAGGTATTAAAAAAAGCGATCTTTCCAGAGAAGAATTTCTCAAATACGCTTGGGAATGGAAAGAAGAACACGGTGGAATCATCTTGAAACAACTCCAAAAATTGGGAGCATCCTGCGATTGGGACCGCACTGCTTTCACTATGGACGAAATCCGTTCCGAAAGTGTTTTGAAAGTATTTGTCGACTTATACAACAAAGGACTCATTTACAGAGGAGTCCGCATGGTAAATTGGGACCCCAAAGCCCTCACCGCCCTCTCCGACGAAGAAGTCATTTATAAAGACGAACACAGCAAACTCTATTATCTGCGCTATTTTATCGAAGACGAGGATAAATACATTATCGTTGCCACCACACGACCTGAAACAATCTTAGGCGACACGGCAGTTTGCGTAAACCCCAACGACCCGCGTTATTCATTTCTTAAAGGGAAAAAAGTCATCATACCGCTGGTAAATCGGGTGGTTCCTATTATCATGGACGATTATGTCGATATTGAGTTCGGAACCGGCTGCTTAAAAGTCACCCCGGCACACGATGTAAATGACTATATGCTGGGAGAAAAATACAATCTGCCGAGTATTGACATATTCAACGACAACGGAACCATCAGCGAAGCCGGAGGACTTTACGTAGGAATGGATCGTTTCGACGTTCGCAAACAAATCGCCAAAGACTTACAGGAAGCCGGATTACTCGAAAAAGTCGAAGATTACGACAATAAAGTGGGTTATTCCGAACGTACCAATGTCGTTATCGAACCCAAACTATCGATGCAATGGTTTGTCAAAATGGATAAACTTGCAGCCCCGGCTCTCGATGCCGTCATGAAAGACGAAATCAAATTCCACCCCGATAAATTCAAAAACATTTATCGGCACTGGATGGAAAACATTAAAGATTGGTGTATCTCCCGCCAGCTTTGGTGGGGACATCGCATCCCGGCGTACTACCTTCCGCAAGGCGGATTCGTAGTAGCTGCCACTCCCGAAGAAGCGTTGAAATTAGCCCGAGAGAAAAGTGGTAAGGCCGACCTTCAAATGAGCGATCTGCGACAAGACGAAGATTGCCTCGACACATGGTTCTCTTCGTGGTTATGGCCCATCTCGCTTTTCGATGGTATCAACAATCCCGGCAACGAAGAAATAAACTACTATTACCCGACCACCGATTTGGTTACAGCCCCCGATATCATTTTCTTCTGGGTGGCTCGAATGATTATGGCCGGATACGAGTATGAACACAAACTTCCTTTCCGCAATGTCTATTTCACCGGAATCGTACGGGACAAAATAGGACGAAAAATGTCCAAGTCGCTCGGTAATTCGCCCGACGCTCTCGAACTGATAAAAACCTACGGAGCCGACGGTGTCCGCATGGGACTCATGTTGGCCGCACCTGCCGGAAACGACATACTATACGACGATGCGTTATGCGAGCAAGGACGCAACTTTAACAACAAAATATGGAATGCCTTCCGCTTGGTAAAAGGTTGGAACGTAGATGAAACCCTCCCCCAACCTCAAACGGCAGCCATTGCCGTAGAATGGTTCGACGCACAACTCAACCGTACGCTCGAAGAAGTCAAAGACCTGTTCGGGAAATATCGTCTGTCCGAAGCCCTCATGGCTATATACAAACTCTTCTGGGACGAATTTTCATCTTGGTATCTCGAAATGGTTAAACCAGCCTATCAACAACCTATCGACCGCAAAACCTACGATGCTACACTCCGGTACTTCGATGCACTGCTCCGTATGTTGCATCCTTTCATGCCCTTCATCACCGAAGAATTGTGGCAACACCTGTATGACCGCAAAGAAGGCGAAAGCATCATGACAGCACGCATGCCCGAGCCCCAACCGGTCGACATGGAAATCATAAACCGATTCGAAACGACCAAACTGGTCGTAGCGGGAATACGTACGATCCGCTTGCAAAAAGGCATAGCCAATAAAGAACAGCTCACGCTGCAAATTATCGGCGCACACGATCACTCGAACGATTGCATATTGACCAAAATGACCAATCTGGCAACGATCGAAACAATCGAAGAAAAAGATCCGGCCGCCGCTTCGTTCCGGGTACATGCAACGGAATATGCGATTCCTCTGAGCAACGCCATCGATGTAGAAGCCGAATTGAAAAAACTCGAAGCCGAATTAAAATATGCTCAGGGATTCCTCAAAACAGTAATGGGAAAACTCGGCAACGAACGCTTCGTTCAAAATGCACCCGAAGCCGTGGTAGCTATGGAGCGCAAAAAGAAAGCCGATGCCGAAGAAAAAATCAAATCGCTCGAAGAAAGCATAGCAGCCTTGAAAAAGTAGTAAAAGACCATACAAAAAAATAAAATCCCGCTCTATCTAATTTCGATAGAGCGGGATTTTCATACCCGAGCAAAAAAAACAGCCCCACCCTTTACGACTCAATAGGAAATCAATGAGAATAGTCTTTTAGCTCCTCCCCTGTGGCATAGACATATAGGGAAGGTGGCACGGAATAACGGAGGGGCTAACTCAATGGAAATGTCGAAAAATACCGACAATAACGGAAACAGAGTCAGGCATCGGCGTCTCCCTTCCCTCATCTGCAATGGATAAGAGAAGTAAACGAAGTATCGGAGAACTCAAAACCCCAGTAGAGCAAAAACGCTGGAAAATTTCTACACTCCTCCCCTGCCGTGTCCCGTAGCCTTACGGGGTGTTTTGCATCGCAAAATATAGGGGAGGTGTCACAAAGTGACGGAAGGGTTAGCTCAACGGAAATGGCAGGAAATATAAGGGAAATACCCGCAAGGAGAAAGGCTCAAATTCTACAATCAACCCCTATGCACTCCCCCTACATCGCTGACCTATCCCGATTTGTCATCTCGCAAAAAAGAAGTTCGGCAATACCTTCTCACCTTACAATTCTACCGAAAAGAATAAAAAAACCGTCCGATAAAAATCGGACGGTCGAAATATCGATTCGTTTCAAATATTAAAAGCAATAATACAAGCTGAAACTCAATTCATTACCCTTCAAAGACAAACCAGAGACACTATTTCCGTTATATTTATCACGATAGCCCAAGAAGCCATAATGAGCGACCAAGGCAAAATTATCGGTCAAGTTAAAAGATATACCCGGTTTGAAACCAATTTCAAAACCATTTACCGAGTCTGCTCCTTTATATTTACCGGTGGAAAAACCTAAACCACCATCAACCAACAAACTTAAAAAGTCTCTCTTAAAAAAAGTCCAACGGGCATACGGAGCGATATAAAACGAATTATAATTGTCCATATGCGTATAGCCAATCATACCGGCAACGGTCCACATATCATTAAAGGCATAACCAAATTCGGGAGCAATCGTAAAAGTTGTATTATCCTTTGCATCATCATGGGTTATACCAAACTGACCTCCGATAAAAAATTGTGCATTCGCAATTGATACGCCCAATACAAGGGCCAAAGTTAAAAACAATTTTTTCATTTCTTTTATTTTTTTGTTATACAATATAATTAGCAAAGATAACCATTATGGAGACACACCCATTATTCTATTCTCCTTCTTTCTTGTTCTTTTTTTCGCCACCACTTCTAGGAATTCGTTCATTTATTTAGTTCAAATCCCATCAATATTCCGTCATATTCATCGAGCAATCCACCGACACTTTTTAATGTAGAACTCTGAGATTTCGAGGCAATAGTGGTCAATACCTTCACGAATCGATCCACATCGAAAAGTATTTCCAACGTATTGCCATTCTTGTTTATAACGGCATCCATAACCATTATGGGAAGGTAACCACCCACGGCAGTAAATGTAACCACGAATCTTCCGCTCTCTTCGTCTTTAACAATATGACCGTTCAATTTCGCATTACCATATTTCATCACAAAAGTAGTATCGGCAAAAGCAAATGAAACCCGCGAAGGCGTGATACCGGCCTTTGTATAGTAGGTCGCCAACTTTGTTTTCAGAGATGCAGCCACGACCTCACCTCCCGCCGATTTCAAGAAATCGCTGCTTTCGAACTTACAAGCAGGAGCCGAATATTTCCACGTCCCGGCTAAATCGGCAACCGTCAACGAAGCATCTGTACCGGCAATAGCACTCACAACCTTATTCACTGTCGATGAATTCAGTATGTCTCCAAGCCCACCCAACGAAAGCTGAGCTTTCACAGAGGTAAAAAACAAACACAAGCAGCATACGATAGATAATCTGCACACCCATTTTTTCATAATAAAATCTCTTTACAACATTATTTATTTACAAAAACAATACATCTCGAAACAATCTAATCTCACTTACCGATATCGAGTTCTGTTCCATTGCAAAGATACGCTCCAAACAATTAAAGTGTTCCTCAAAAACAGATTTTCGACAAAAAAATTAAAAATAAGACAAATCACGATAAAAGCATGACCACATTGAACCAAAACACTCCTATATCGTTATTATAGGCAGAAAGGGCGCTCCGAAGGATTCCCGAAACCGTAACGGTAAAAGGAGGAGCAGCCATTACGGAGAAGGATATTCCTCTCAGCCCCTTTCTATTATAAAAAGACAGGTATCCGCCCCACAATAGGACGCATACCTGTCTTACTTTTTTATCGGAACAGTCCCTAAACCGTCGGACGACCTATACTATAATAAGCAAATCCCAACTCTTTCATCTCAGACGGATCATAAATATTACGACCGTCGAATATCACAGGTGATTTCATAGACCGGATAACCGTTTTCCAATCCGGCAAACGAAACTCTTTCCATTCCGTTACAATCAACAAAGCATCCACATCGGCAACCGCTTCATAAATATTCTCGGCATATTCCACCTTATTCCCTATCCGCCGCTTGCATTCCGGCATAGCCACCGGGTCATATACCTTTACACGGGCTCCTGCATCACATAACTTATCGATCAATATCAAAGCCGGGGCTTCGCGCATATCGTCGGTCTCCGGTTTAAAGGAAAGCCCCCACACGGCAAATTTTCGTCCCGATATTTTCCCGTCGAAATAGCGGAGCAATCGGTAATAAAGCAATTCCTTTTGCGACTCGTTCACCCGTTCGACAGCTTTCAAAATCTGCATATCGCAATCATTCTCTTCCGCCGTCTTTATCAAAGCCTTCACATCTTTCGGGAAACAAGAGCCCCCATATCCACAGCCGGCATACAAGAAGCGGCTGCCGATACGATCGTCGGCTCCGATACCTTTGCGCACAGCTCCTACATCGGCTCCCACCTCGTCGCACAATAACGCAATTTCGTTCATAAAGCTGATACGAGTCGCCAGCATAGCGTTAGCCGCATATTTAATCATCTCCGCCGAAGGTATATCGGTAATAATAATCCTGTACTTGTTGATCATGAAGGGCTTGTAGAGCTTTTGCATCAAAGCCTCCGCTCGCTTGCTTTCGACCCCAACGACCACACGGTCGGGGCGCATGAAATCGGCTATTGCATTCCCCTCTTTCAAAAATTCAGGATTGGAAGCCACATCGAAGTCAATCTTTTCGCCCCTCTTATCCAACTCGCTCTGTATAGCCGCTTTCACTTTTCGGGCAGTCCCCACCGGAACCGTACTCTTGGTAACGACAACAAGATAATCAGTCATATACCGTCCCACACTATGAGCCACATCGAGCACATATCTCAAATCGGCCGATCCGTCTTCGTCAGGAGGAGTACCCACCGCACTGAACAAGATTTCCACCCCGTCGAGACAAGCCGATAGATCGGTGGCAAACCGCAAACGTCCGGCTTTCATATTCCTGATAACCATCTCGTCGAGCCCCGGCTCGTAAATAGGTATATCGCCACGCTCTATACGAGCTATTTTCTCGGCATCTATATCCACACAGACGACGTCCACTCCTATCTCAGCGAAACAAGTTCCCGTAACCAAGCCCACATAGCCTGTACCTACTACCGCTATTTTCATATATTCCAATTTTTTATCGCCCCTCTCCCACCGTTCGTCTTTAACGAGATAGTGGGGAGTACCCGCAGAGCGAGAGGGTTAAAAATAAACTTGACTATCTTCACATTTTGCAAAGATAGTACAAGCCGAGAACAAAATGAACAAGTACAAACGATCTTTTTTAACCCCTCTCCTCCGGAACTTTGTTCCTTCGGTCTCTCCCCCTATACTGCTAACGCAGCACCCCGCAACATTGCGGGGTATTTATAATACAATTATATAGGTAGAATGCACGAAAAGGTTAGAATATAAAAACAGAGTTACCCACATTCCTCCCCTGCCGTGCTCCGCAGCCTTACGGGGTGTCGCAAAGCAATAGGGGGAATACATCTCAACCTCCTCCCCCCTATGTTTTTGCACAGCAAAATATAGGGGAGGTAGCCGAAAGACGGAGGGGTTAAAAAAGCTATCTTTACGTATAAAAATACAGAATAAATTTAAATACTATAAAATAAAAAATAATCGATTTTTTACAAAATCCGACCCTAAAAAAATATTAGCAAATTCCCCGGATTTTGTAGCCCAAAACTCCTATATCTCCTTAATTTATATTATTATACTTAACAAAACTTTCTATTGACTGTTTCATCTAAGAAAAAAATTTATACCTTTGAACCGATTTTCATTTGTGCAAATAAGAGTATTTACACAATGAAGCCGCTCATAAAGAGTTTATTAATATCTCTTTATAGGTGAAATAAAAATAAAATAAGCATGAAATTAAAAAAAATTTTCCTGTATAGCGCAACCATGCTATTGTTAGTATCATGCGCAAATGAGGATAAGCAAGGGTCTTCCGGATACGGTGCAATCAACGTACAAGTTTCAGCCGATTATAAAGTAGTTCCTGTAACTCGCTCCACAGCAGAATCAGCCTCGACAATCGAAAATCCCGATGTAAGCGAATTTGCTTTGAAACTAGTCTCTTCCGACGGTAGTTTTTCTCGGGCATGGGATAGTTTGGCCGATTTCGACCCGGCTACCAAAATACCGGTCGGAACCTATACGATGAGTGCCTTCTACGGAGATATCGATATAGAAGGATTCGAAAAGCCGTTCTATCTCGGAGAAACCCCGGTAGCTGTGCGTGACCGGGAAAATAGTTCGGTAGAAATCAATTGTACATTGGCTAATGTAAAAGTAACCGTCGAGTATTCCGACGCTTTCAAAAAATACTTTGCCGATTATTCGACCACCATTCACTCTACCGGAGGAGAATACATCGAATTTTCTAAAACCGAGACGAGAGCAGCCTACGTAAAACCCGGGAAAATCACGATTCAAACCCACTTGAAAAAACAAAATGGGATCGAATCTACTTTCGAACCGGCAGCCATACCCAACGCAACCGCGCGTCAACACTACAAAATCAAACTCGACATCAGCGACAACAACGCCGGTGAAGCACAACTCAACATCAGTTTCGACGAGACAACCGAAACACAACCTATCAAAATAGACATATCCGATGAAGTAATGGTAGCTCCCGCTCCCTCTTTCCTCCTGTCTGGTTTTGAATCCGGTGTTCCGGTTGAAGCAAAAGAATTTAATTATCCGGCCGACAAAAACGTAAATATATCTCTCACGGCCAAAGGAGGATTAGCCGGGTGTACCCTTACGACCTCCTCCCGTAGCCTCGAAAGCAAAGGGTGGCCGCAAGAAATCGACCTCATAAATATGAGCGAAGACCAAGCAGAAATACTCCGTCGATTAGGGTTGAAAATCAAGGGATTCTCCGAAGTTGGAAATAAAATGGGATTCATCGACTTCACCGAACTATTCACACAATTACAAATTATCGACAATAGCGATCAACACATGTTCACTATTTCGGCAAAAGACCTGTACGGAAAAGTTAGCGAATCGCCTATTTCTTTATCGGTGAAAAACCTTCCTTTAACATTCACCCTACAAGAACCCGAAGCCGTTTTTGTGGGTAGCTCTTCGGCCATAATTCCGGTATTATACGATGGATCTGATATCGATTTGGTTCAATTCAGTTACCTTAACGCCGAAGGCCACAAAGTAAATTGTACCTCGACAGTTCTATCGGCCGAGGAAAATCTATACCAAGTTAAAATATCCGTCGAAGCCACAAACAAGCCGATAGAAATAGAAGCCTCTCTATCCGGTGGATTAAAGACGGCTGCGACTTCCATTTCTGTTCTCACGCCCGAATTCACGATATCAGCCGAAGAATACGACGTTTGGGCGAAAAAGGCGATCGTTAAGCTCACAGCCGCCGATCCGCAATACCAAGATGCAGTGAACTGCTACGCTGTGCTTTATACCAACAGTACCGGACAATGGGTCCAAGCCGCCTCTACACACGAAGGCAATGTTCACACCCTCACGGGATTGTCCCCCGACACACGCTACCAGATAAAAGGGACTTGCAACAACGAACAAGAAAATGTCAATTATCACGGAGATTGTACAATACGGACAGAAACAACAGCCGGCGTACCTAACGGAAGTTTTGAAGAACTCACACAGACAATATCGATACAAGATATGAATCAAGGGGGTAAGTATTCCGTTTGGCCTGTGGATTATCAAAACACTTGCAGCTTTACAATTCAAGAACCCACAGGTTGGAGCAGTGTAAATGCAAAGACCTGTAACACTTCCGCAGCAAATCAAATGTCATGGTTTGTAGTTCCCTCAACATATAATACGACTCTGTCTTGGAGCTCATATCGCAGTTTTGGAATGAGCACACAAACACCCGATATTTACAAAGGCCTTTCCGCACAAGACGGAAACAATGCAATGGTAATACGCAATGTTGCATGGGATGCTAATGGAACCACACCCAGCAAAACAGGAGGAGCTTTTAATACGACTTATTACAATACAAATGTTCCCTCTATGAGTAATCGTTCTGCTGGTAAATTATTTTTAGGCAGTTACTCCTATTCCGGTAATTCCGAATCTTATAACGAAGGAACCTCTTTTTCATCTCGACCTTCGACGATGAAAGGGTGGTATAAATACACTCCCGATAATAACGATGCCTCTGAAACAGGAGTGATCTCGGTAACATTGTTAAATGGAGAAACAGTACTCGCGTCCGGGACTATTAACCTTACGGCAGCATCAGACTATACCGAATTTACAGTTCCATTGGTTTACACCGTTACCGACAAAAAAGCCAATCTGTTGAAAATAATGATTACGTCGTCCAATCATGCTTCCTATTCACAAAGTGAAGAAACCGCAACGATAAAAACGACCGACTACTACTCCCAATACGAATCCAATTCGAGGGGAGCGACTCTGACAATAGATAACTTAAATTTCATTTATGAATAAACTACATAGCGATATGAAAAAGATATTCTACATAGCTCTGACCATAGTCTTGGGACTGGCAGGCACATCTTGCGACCGTGAGAAACTCACCTACGACTCCGAACCCGGAGAAATTTCAGGGAAAACCGGAACTCTCGATCTTTCTTCTTTCGATGCCATACCCAATAATGACATAAAAGAAATCGAGAAAAAACCGGTAAGCAGAGCTGTCGACACAGGCGATTTTACAGTACAAATATTCCGCACGGACAACGGTAGTGAAACGCTCGAAAATAATTGGAAATACAGCGAAACGCCCGAAATAGTTACACTAAACATCGGTAATTATAATTTAAAAGTATTTTCCCACGAAGTTCAACCGTCCGAATGGGAAAAACCCTATTACTATGCAGATAAAACTTTTTCTATCGAAGAAAGCAGAGTGACACAAATCGATACGCTCGTATGTACCCTCCAAAATATAAAAGTCACGGTTTCCTACTCCGAGGATTTAAAAACACTGATGGGTGAAGATTGCAAAGTATCGGTCACCGTTGGAGAAGGAGCTCTCGATTTTATGAAAAAAGAATCTCGTGCCGGTTATTTTCGGTCCGACGAAGAGAGCAATTTGCTTATCGCCACCTTCTCCGGTACGATCGACGGTTATGAAGAAGTCAATCGCATACAAGTAGACAATGTAAAAGCCGGCGAATGGCGTAAAATACATTACGATATCAAACGACCCGAACCGGGAAGCGAGACAGGAGGCGTCACACCGTCGGTTACGCTCGATGCCTCATGTGAAATAATCGACCATTTCGGGAATGTCACGATAGACGAAGAAGTTATTGAGGACCCCAATCCCATCGACCCCGGCACAGACCCTGATCCAGATCCCCAACCTACCGATGCTCCGAAAATTACGAGCTCGACTATAAAATTAGGGACTCCGGTCACTGTAACCGAGGGATTACAAGTAAGCGTAGATATTACAAGCTCCGATAAGAACGGACTTACAGGACTTGTAGTCGATATAGAATCGCCGACATTGACTCCCGACGAACTTGCAGGTATGGGATTGGCTTCGCATCTCGATTTGGTAAATCCGGGCGACTTGAAAACAGCCATCGAAGGATTGGGATTCCCCACTGGATCGAACGTCTTGAACCAATCGAAAGTAACCTTCGACATCAGCGACTTTATGCCGTTATTAGGATTATTGGGCGCAGGGACTCACAACTTTATCATAAAGGCTACCGACGCGCAAGGAACGACAACAGAAACATTAATACTCGTAACAGAATAATATGAAACGCTATATAAAAACATACTTTACTTGCGGACTGCTCCTTGTAGGACTGCTATCGGCTTGTAAAGAAGAAGACATGACCCTCGGCGAAGGATCGGTAAGGCTGAACGTAAAAGTTTCCGACGAGGTGGCTGTCGTTTCCCGTGCTATCGACCCGGGCATATACGCCTCCATGCAAACCCGCATATACAGCAGTAAAGGGCTCATTCGTTATTACGATAGAGAAAATCTCATGCCCGACATACTGAACTTGGCAAGCGGACAGTATCATGTCTTTGTAATAGCCGGAGACTCCGTCCCGGCGGCATTCGATACCCCCTATTATACAGGATCGGCCGACTTCGCCGTCCAAAGCGGAGAAACGACCTCGGCCGAAGTAAAATGTACTATTGCAAATACGTTGGCGACGGTTGCGTTCTCGCCCGAGTTAGCAAACGTTGTAACCGACTATAAAGTAAAAATATTTACTACGACCGGCGAGCTCTCATTTACAAAATCTACCGTAGATTCCGTGGGATACTATATGCTCAATGGGAAAGACCGCAACTTGGCATGGAGTTTCGAAGGGAAAAAAACAGACGGTAAAAACTATACCCAATCGGGAGTTGTCGAAAACGTAGTTAAAGCGACGAAATACGCATTCACATTCAGCTATAACGCCGACAACGCAGCGACCGGAGGTACATTCATCGACGTCAAAGTAAACGAATCGACCGTAGACTCCACCCATAATGTAGTGATTACACAACGTCCGCAAATTGTCGGAGACAAATTCGATATAACCCAACCGCTTTATTACGAAACGAACAGCGGAAAAGAAGCTGCGATTTGGGTGAATGCCGCGACCAAATTGAAAAATGTAAAACTTTCTTGTGAGCAATTCCCCTCCTTAGGGCTCTCGACCGATACCATCGATTTCCTGTCGGCCTCCGAAAACATCATCACGGAATTTCAAACCAAAGGCATCGGCGCTAAACACATCTATCAAGAAGATAAAGACCTTTCGAATGCCAAAATCACACTGTCCGAAAGTTTTATAAAATCGCTCCCCGACGGAGAATATATCTTCACGATAAAAGCCGTCGATACAAATGAAAAAGAAAATACTCGGGTTTTGACGATAGTCGTATCCGATGCCATAGTCGTTACGGAAGCCCCGGCAAGATCCGGTATCTGGGCAAAGAAAGCCACGCTATCAGGGACTTTGGTAAAAGAAACATCGGAAACTCTCTCTTTCCAATATCGCAAATCCGGTTCGCAAGAATGGATATCCGTTCCTGCCGTCCTGTCGGGAACAAGTATGTCTGCCGAGGTAACGCAACTCGAACCGGGAACGACATACGAATATCAAGCCGTTGCAGGAACACAAGCCTCGGTAAAAACAATAACGTTCACTACCGAAGAAGCGACGACACTGCCCAACAGCAGTTTCGAAGATTGGCATACCCCGGACAAAGCAATGGTAATATACCCGCAAGGAGGGGAAATGTTTTGGGATAGCGGGAACCACGGTTCTGCGACGATGAATAAAAACGTGACTACACCCGACGAGACCTACAAACACAGCGGTAAATACTCTGTTAAATTACAATCTCAATTCGTTGGTATCATGGGTATTGGCAAATTTGCTGCCGGAAACCTGTTCACCGGACAGTTTATCGGAAGAGACGGTACGAACGGTATCCTCGATTTCGGACGAACATTTACCTCGCGACCGTCCAAACTTCGCGGATATATTAAATACACGCCGGGAACCGTAGACTATTCCGAAACAGATGCTCTTACAAATGGCGCGACAGATATAGGCATTGTCTATATCGCACTTGGAGACTGGGATGCCCCGGTACGTATCACGACAAAAGATAAAAACTTGTTCGATAAAAATGACGAAAAAATAATCGCCTATGGCGAACAAGAATTAACAACCCAGACACAAGGTCAAGACGGTGGTCTCTTGGAGTTTGAAATTCCGCTCGATTACCGTTCTCTTACCCGTATTCCCAGCTACATTGTAATCGTGGCCTCTGCCAGCAAATACGGAGACTACTTTACAGGTAGCACGGGTAGTACCATGTGGCTCGACGATTTAGAATTGATTTATGAATAAACTCATCTCTGCGATATGCTCATCTCTGCTTTTGGGGGTAAGCCTTACTACGGTTCACGCTCAGGAGTTCGACCGAGGTATTGTACTAAATACATTCATACCCAAAGGACAATGGGTAGTAGGTAATTCCATATCCTATTCCGAATATAGCAACGACAACTACCAGTTCCTCGTCATCGAAAACATGGACGGTATAGGCTACACATTCAAAGTGAGCCCCATGTTTTGCTACATCGTCAAAGATAATTTGGGATTGGGAGGTCGGTTTGCCTATGAACGAAGCCTGACGAAACTCGACAATGCCTCCATCAAAATAGGTGACGATCTCAACTTCGACATGGACAACGTGTATAGTCTGAGCCACTCCTATTCGGGAATGGCGATCATGCGTAACTACATCAGTATCGGGAACAGTAGCCGCTTCGGACTTTTCAATGAACTGCAACTCTCTTTGGGTGGTGGAGAATCGAAAATGGTAAACGGGTCGGGAGAATCTCTCACAGGAACATTCGAGCGTTCGTTCAACTTCAATATCGGAATAGCGCCGGGGCTCATGGCATTTCTCAATGACTACACAGCCATCGAGGTAAACGTCGGCTTATTAGGTTTTAATTACAGTCATGTCAAACAGACCACCGACCAAGTTTATACCGGTAAACGGTCTCAAAACATGGCAAACTTCAAAGTCAACATCTTTTCTTTGGGTTTAGGTATCGCTTTTTATTTATGAAAAACTTAAAATACATATTGATTTTAATAGGAATACTCATTCCCGGGCAAATATTGCTTCATGCCGAAGTGCAAGATTCGACAACCGTCATTCCCGAGACAGCAACCATCGTTCCGAGAAACACTTCTGTCGCCACGTCCGAGCCCGATACGATCGCCGAAAAACACGGGCTCAGCAGAAAAAAATACAAACGGGGATTGAAAAACTATCTGCTCATTCCCCAAAAGCAATGGATCGCAGGTTTGACTCTCTCGCACGGAGAATTCGACAGTAAAGACAATAACCTCCTGATCTTCATCAAAGATTTTAATTTCAAAGGCAACATAACTACCCTGAACCCATTCGTAGGCTATTTCATCAAAGACAACGAATGTATAGGTATAAAACTCGGATACAGTCATTTAAGTGCAAACTTAGACAATTTGGATATAGACATCGACGACGATATGCAATTCAATTTGGGCGATATACGTTATTTAGGCGAGACCTTCTCGGCCGCTCTATTCCATAGGGCATATATCGGAATCGACAAAAACAAGCGCTTCGGCTTCTTCAACGAAACGGAATTAGCCTTTTCAAGCGGTTCGAACCGCTTTGTAAGAGGGAGCGACGAGTCATTGAAAAATACCAAAACAACGACATCTGAAATCAAATTGGGGTTAAATCCGGGATTCTGCGTATTTATCATGAACAACATCAGTACCAGTGTTTCGTTCGGAGTAGCCGGATTACGATACGGAACGATCAAACAAACGACGAATAACGAAGAAACCGGAAGTCGTAGATCGAGCGGAGCCGATTTCAAAATAAACTTGTTCAACATCAACATTGGCATGTGCCTGCACATATAGAAGTAAAATGAAACGAAACTATATACATATCATATACTCTCTTTTATGTACACTCCTCTTATCGGCTTGTATTAAGAACGATATTCCCTACCCTCGCATCAAAGCGCAGATATTAGGGATCTCCGCCGACGGACAAATCGGTACAGCCGCTATCGACAACGACAAACGCATGGTAACAATGGAATTGTCCGATACGGTCGATTTGCGACGAGTACATATCGAAACCCTCGATCTCACCGAAGGAGCCGTATCCGATCTTCCTTCCGATTCGATTATCGACCTCTCCAAAAGTTACACGTTGACCCTCTCCATCTATCAAGACTACACATGGACGATAAATGCCACCCAAAATATCGAAAGAAGTTTCAGAGTAGAGGGACAAATAGGAGCACCGGTATTCGATGCCCATAATCACAGAGCCATTGCCTATGTCAATAAAGACATCGATTTAGCGAACATAAAAATCACCGAACTCGTTTTAGGCCCTCAGGGAATAACCTCATATTCTCCCGAAAAAGAAAAACTCACCGATTTCTCTTTGGGATACCAAAAAGTCATTATCGTATACCACGGTATTATGGAAGAATGGACCCTATATATCGTACCATCTGAATCCGAAATATCTACCGACGGGGTCGATGCTTGGACGAATGTAGCTTGGCTACACGGTAGCGGAAAAGAAGATGCCGAAAATGGATTCGAAATAAAAGAAGCGACAGCCGGCACATGGGAAAAAGTGCCCGACGAATACGTCACACACGATAAAGGAAGTTTCACCGCTCGCATGATACATTTGAAAGCCAACACGACCTATGTATGCCGAGCCGTATCTGGTGACTTGACAGGGAACGAAATAACATTTACGACCGGAAGCGCAGCCGAACTTCCCAACGGAAGTTTCGACGATTGGAACAAAGTAGGAAAAGTCTGGAATCCATGGGCCGAAGGAAGCGAAAACTTCTGGGATACAGGCAATAAAGGAGCCACTACATTGGGTGACAGCAATACACAACCCACCGACGACACTTGGTCGGGAACCGGACAAGCAGCTAAATTAGCGACCAAGTTTGTAGGAATAGGTTCCATCGGGAAACTGGCTGCCGGGAATATGTACACGGGAAATTACCTCCGTACAGAAGGAACCAACGGAGTGCTCAACTTCGGAAAACAATTTACCCAACGCCCCACACGGCTAAAAGGATATTTCAAATACACCTCGGTCGAGATAAATAAATCGAACGACGAGATGAAATATCTTATCGGACAACCCGATACCTGCCAAATCTTCATAGCACTCGGGGATTGGAGCGAACCGGTCGAGATACGCACAAAACCAAGTGACCGCAAACTATTCGATAAAAACGATCCGCATATTATCGCTTATGCCGATATGTACAGCGGAAAATCCGTAACCGAATACACACCGTTCACTCTTGAACTCGAATATCGAGATACCGACCGGATTCCCACCTATATCGTAGTAGTAGCATCAGCTAGTAAATATGGCGACTATTTCACCGGGGGTGACGGTAGCGTACTCTTCTTAGACGATTTCACGCTCGAATACGATTACTGATTTCGGCAGGTTCCCAGTGAATCCGAAAAACCGAAAAAGGGAAAAAACCACATCTGACACTCCGCCTCTACACCGAGGCCGATGATAGAAAATCTCGTATGATTTTTGCAGACAAGGCAATAAGACTTCTCTTGGAAAACAAGAATCCCATCACCTTCGCCCCTGCCCTATCCCGCAACATTACGGGGAGTCACAAAGCGATAGGGAAGATACCGAAGGAACGATAGTCCCTAAGGAGAGGGGTTAGAAATAGAAAAACATAAAACTGTTTGCACAATCTATTTCTTCTTCTCCTTCGCAAATTTAATCGGCACTCTCGGTCGAGACAAAGCACGAATAACCAACCACACCCCGGCGATAACGAACGGAATACTCAACAACTGCCCCATATTCAACAACATAGTCTCCTCGAACACCTCTTGATTGTTCTTGATAAACTCGATACAAAAACGAGGTAGAAATATGCCTATCAAAAAGGTCCCGAAAATAAGACCCTCCCGTTCCTCCGCATTACGTTTCCAATACATATACAAGAGCAACCCGAACAGAAGCAGATAACACAAAGCCTCATAAATCTGGGTAGGGTGCGACGGTTCCGTAAAAATAGGGGCAGCACCCTTCATCCACTCCGATAAATTCTGTATGAACCGGAATCCCCACGGCAAAGTCGTCACATGTCCGTAAATCTCATGATTCATCAAATTACCCGTACGAATAAGCGCAGCGACCAAAGCGACCGGAACGACCAATCGGTCAAAAGTCCACAACATATTCCGGTGAGTAACCCGTCGGGAATATAGCCAAATGGCGATAATAATCCCTATCGCACCTCCGTGACTCGCCAAACCGCCTTCCCACACTTTCAATATTTCTAAGGGGTGCTGCGAATAATAATCCCATGCATAAAACAAGCAATGTCCCAAGCGAGCGCCCAAAACCGTCGCGATTACCACATAAATAAACAACGAATCGAGCCATTTCAGGTTCACCTGCTCATGACGAAACATGCGTTCCATCATGTTGTAACCGACAATAAAACCGATAGCAAAAAACAATCCGTACCACCGTATCTCGATAAAGCCGTCGTAAAGAGCCGGATTAGCAGTCCATGTAATAAATTCAGTCAACATATTTTAGTAAAAATAAAACCCTACCGATATTGGCAGAGGCAAAGATAGTACAAGGTGAGCGCAGAGACAAACGGAAATTTTATTTCCGATTTGGCTATACCGAACCGCAACCTATCTTCGTATGTACAAAGATAGTACACGCCAAATATAAAAACAAATCTATTTGCTAAGACCCAGCCTATATTTAACCCAACCAAAGATACGAAAAACAATAGAAGGAAAAATGATAAAACCATTTCCCCTTCTATTGTTTGTTACAATCCCGTCGAATAAACAAATTCATTTAGCTTATACCAACCGACGCACCAACTCGTCTCGATCACCATACAGTAAATCGATAACAGGAATTTCGATTAACGTATAGCAACCGGGACGTTGCAACATAGCGGCACGAGCCGTACATACTAAAACCTGAGCTGTCAATGCCGGATTATTGATAGACATATTGAACTCGAACCGCTGATTCTGTGTCTTTCCCGAAACACCCTTCCGGGTCATGTTCACCCCATGCCCCATATCTTTCAAAGCATCGACACTCTCCACCTGCATGACATGCGTTTCATCATGGGTGAAATAATCGTCGGTCTTTATAGCGTGAGCCACCTCTTCGAATGTATAACCCTCTCCAAGTTCGATATAAACCATACGACGATGTATACCCGTTCCCAAAGGTATAGTCATCGATAAAGCCGCTTTTACTCCGGCGATAGCCTTCACGGCGACCGTATGTCCCATACTCATACCGGGACCGAAATTAGTATACGTGATACCTTTGGGGGCACAAGCCTCCATAAGGGCTCGCACGACCGAATCCGTTCCGGGATCCCAACCCGCCGATATAATAGCGACCGAATTGTATTTCTTCGCTGCCGCATCGAGCGTTTTGCGCAAATCGCATATCTGTGTGTGAATATCGAAACTATCCACGGTTCGTATACCCTTTTCGAGAGCCTTGATAGCGAAATGTTCCACTTCGCGAGTAGGCGTACAAAGAATAGCGACGTCCACATCTTTCAACTCGTCGAGAGAAGACACTACCGGATAAGCCGACAATTCCATGGGAACCTCCGAAACACGACGACGGACTATACCCGCTATTTCAAAATCAGGAGCGACTTGCAAAGCATCTAAAACAAAATGCCCTATATTGCCATAACCGACAATGGCAGCTCTAATCTTTTTCATATTCTATTCATTTAAATTACGAGGCGTAAAGATACAAAAAATCCGTAAAAGTCAATTCTTGCATATAAATTTCTAACAATTTCCCCAAACTCCATACAAAAAGAGCTAAACATTCCTTCTCGCTTTTCAGTTTGTAAACATCATTTCCCCATGAGAAGGTCCAAAAACAGTTCGAAAATTTCGGGAACCCGTCTCACCCCTTCGTTAAACTCCGTTATGAAATACAATGACATATTACGAATAGAAAGGAAAGCCCTTTTTGAACAAAAAAACATCGATAAAGTAGTACACAAAAAGCTCTCTTTATCGTCTTTATAAAAAAGAACTTACATCTGATTACCAGTTAAACGACACTTCAACCTATGAAATCAAGAAAAAATCTTTGGCAATACACCGTAATACTGTTCATTCTGAATATATTTTTTATAACCGCTCAGACATCTCACAATCAAAACATCTATGCCGATTTCAATTTCAGCCGAAACGATACGACTCACGACAAGTGGACGAAATCGATCGAAATAATCACACCTCGATTACGTACAGTTATCACCGACGACACAAAAATCACATTGAGAGCACCGGGAATGAATCGAGTATATGCTTATTGTTGGCAACAACCCACGACAGGACAACCCAATAAATGGAGGCACGATGTAAATCTCACCCCGGGAGGAATTGAAACAAAAGGAGCTGAAAAGGTCTCCTTCGTCTTTCCAGCTCGGGACTTCCCCTACGGCCCTACAAATATCCGCATATACGCAAGTAACAACGAGGGGAAAAAAGATGTATTTGAGTTACAGCTCTACAACAAAGCCGGTAAAAAATGGAATTACGGTATACCGGATACCGTTCCCTCTCAGGCCAAAGTACTGAAACTCGTATTTGAAGATGACTTCGATAATGAATTATCCATATCCAATGACGGCAAAAACGCCCGGTACTGCGCTCACAAGCCCCGATACGGAGATTTCAGCGGTTGGCCATTTTCCGATGTCGACGGTTCTGATAATCCTTTCGAACAAGTCGACACCTATTTGAAAATTAAAGCCCGTAAAAGAGCCGGAACAAAAGGAAGCTCAGGACTAATATCGTCTGTAAATATGGACGGTGAAGGATTTTTCACAAAAGCCCCCTGTTATCTCGAATGTAGGTTTACCGCCCAGTCTGCACCCGGTACTTGGCCTGCATTTTGGACTCTCACCAGTATCGACCGAGGCCTCAATGGAGACGAACTGGATATTGTCGAAGCCTATGGAGGGGTAGGAAAAGGTAACCCCAACCACCCGGGCTACTCCATCACGAGCCATTTCTGGGGACAAAAAGAACCCGATGGGACATATAAAAAACGCTTTAATAAACGAGTTCCCATCATGGAACTGGGTGGAAAATCATATTGGTCCACCACCTTCCACACCTATGGTCTATATGTAGGACGAGACGAAACGATATACTATTTCGACGGTATCGAAGTACTGAGGCATACAACGAACGACATATCAAAAGAAAAACCGCTTTTCTTCCTGATAAACTACGCAATTGGAGGAATAAGCGGTTGGCCTATCGACCTCGAACGCTTCGGGAATGCATCGGATATGTATGTAGATTACGTACGAGTATTCGCCGAAAACGACATTCAATATTCCATACCACTTCCCGAAAAAAAAAAAAAAATAAAAATCACAAATCCCATCAATCATGAAAAACAGACTGTTATCCTACGGAATCATTTCCCTCGTTCTCGGTTTGACATCATGCCATACCAACGATTCTGTAAAATTCCAATTCGACAGCAAGAAAATCGTGTCGGGTAAAAAAATCGCGATAAAAGACATCGTACCCCAACTACCTGCCGATTGGGACGAGTATGACTATGTAACCATAGAATTTCGTTCCACCACGCCACAGCGATTTCAATTAGGATTCACCACCGACTCAGGATACAACGAACTACGACTTATATCATATGTTCCCAACGCATGGAACAAATTAACCATTCCACTGAGATTTTTCAGAGAACTACCCGTTGCCAAACACGATATAGCAGCAACTTCCAATCAACCGAGAATAACAGGCTGGATCAACTTGGGAGGGAAAAGAGGCTCTTTGACAGGAGTAGATTCAATAGGCATACGCATGAGAGCCCCTATCGATAACCCTACGATCGAACTGCGATCGATCGCTTTGTCAAAAGACGATCCCGGCGACAGGTACTTAGAGAATAAGCCCGCTTTCGACAAGTTCGGTCAATGGAACTTGGGCGACTATGAAGGAAAAATTTACTCCGAAGAACAACTTCAAAAAGAATGGCTACAAGAAGAAACCGAAATTAACGAAACAGAAAATTTCAACTATTCCCGTTATGGAGGCTATTTGAACAAACGAGTAAAATCGACGGGCTTTTTCAGGACAGAACAGATCGACGATCGTTGGTGGCTCATCGACCCGGACGGATATTTGTTCCTCTCCTATGGGGTCGATTGCGTCGCCCCCGTCGGAGACTACTACACGAAAAACACCGACAAATGCACAAATATGTTTCAAGAACTTCCGTCCAGAGAACTTTTCATCGAATCCGAGAATATATCGCCCGAAACACATACAGCCTCTTTCGGTATCTGGAACCTATATCGTCGATACGGAAAAAATTATCTCGACCGAGCTGCCGAAATGACAATCAAAAGAATGGACAAGTGGGGATTGAATACCCTTGCAAACCGGTCGGATAAAACTATATATGACAAGAATCGAAAAGCATTCATTCTACCTTTGGAAAACATAGGGTTCGAAAACGAACTGATGGGATTGATGGACGTATATGACAACGGAATTGAAAAAAAGATGGACGAAGCGATTGCCCGTAATGTGGCAAAATACAAAAACAATCATTGGTTAATAGGCTATTTCATCGGAAACGAACCTGCTTGGATTTCGAAAGAAAATCGCCTGTGTTCCTTAATTCTGAATGGAAAAGATCGCCCCATCAAAACAGAATTACAAAATTTTCTGAAAGAATCCGGCGATACACCCGACACCCGCAAAACTTTTATATACAATACATTCGAGAAACTCATGAAAGCCATATCCAAATCGTTAAAGAAGAACGATCCCAATCATCTGAACTTAGGAATAAGATATGGCTACATAGAGCAATTAGACGACGAATTGCTACGAATTAGTAAAGAGTCGTTCGATGCTTTGAGTTTCAACTGCTACGCTCTATCTCCCGACCACGAAAAAATGAATCATGCTTTGGAAATCTCTGGGTTACCGATGATTATCGGGGAGTACCACTTCGGGACAGTCGACAGAGGACTCGCACAATCCCTGTGGCAAGTGAACTCACAAAAAGAAAGAGGAGATGCTTTTCAGTATTATACCGAAAACGCCTTTGCTCACCGAGGGCTCATCGGTACAGGCTGGTTCCGATGGATCGATCAGAACATCAACGGACGCACCGACGGGGAGAATTACAATTGCGGTTTTATCGACGTTACCGACAGGCCCTATCCCTATATGGTCGATGCGGCTATCGAAGCAGCCAAATCGCTATATGAAATACATTCCGGTACAAAAACACCTTTCCATCAAGCGCCTAACGCCGTTGGACACTCTCCCATACCCGATCTCTGGGAATAAATAAAACTTCTATTCATTCTCACAAATCCATGAAGAATCCGGAATCTTCATGGATTTATTTTTTACCAATAAACAAAAATCAATCGTGTAACCCTCGTTTCCGCAGATAATCGAGCAAATATGCCGGACGGTCGGTCTGTATGATACGACAGCCGAGTACATCGATCAAATAACCGTACCCCTCGTCAGGATTGGCAAGCGACATATCGTCGTCATGTCCTCCCGCCATTGTGTCCCACAAAGTATTATACCAGATAAGGGACTCCCCTTTCAACGAATCGGCAAGCATTCGGGGCAATGGGTTGCTGTCTTTGACAAACAACAATTCGAAAGCGACCGGCCGCATATCCTCGACAAACACATCTATCTGTCGTTTTGCATCTTCTTTATCGAGATTCACAATAGGCATATAAATTACCTCATCGAGATATTTCCCGAATCGGGCTTTCACTTCTTTCGCCGGCTTACCGCCTTTCATGATTATCTGTTCGGTCGTACCGGTCTTTTGCAATAATTCATAAACTTGGTCGAAATAACGGTCGGCTTTATCCAAGTTAATCATTATTTTCCCCTTTGCGGCAAGTAAAGCCTCTTCCAAAGTGGGAACCTTGTGTATTGTTTTGATATTGCAACCGTTCTTTAACCGTAATGTTTTAATAGAATCGAGCGTCCAATCCGAGACCTTACCCTTCCCGGTCGTCGTACGATCGAGTTTAGAATCATGCATCAATATCAATTTTCCATCTTTCGTCCGCTGTAAATCGAGTTCAACGACATCGACCCCCATGCGAATTGCACTCTCGATAGCTTCCAACGAATTCTCAGGGAAATTACGCCAGTCTGCTCGATGCGATACCACGATTACAGAGTGGAGATTCCGATTCAACAATTTTTCCCGAATTTGGGCTGCTCTTTCTTGCGCCATTGTCGGAAGCATCGCTAATGCAAACAGGATCACTCCGACCGAAAATCTCGAATGTTTCACCTTCATTTCAATTTATGGTTATTATTTTCTTTACGATAATTGTTATATACCCATATCATAGATTTCCCGCTTACGAAAAAAAGCAGAAAACGACGTAAACCCAACATGAGAGATAAACTATTTCATTAAATATTAGAAATCCAGTGATAAAAACATCTATTCATAATACTCAATTATAATATTTAACGATTAGTATTATCGTTCTTAAAATTCAAAGTTACAGAAATTTGTTAGACAGCATACAATTTTACACAAAAAACTTACCCCATAAATAAGGTTTCATAAGAGTTTTTTGTACATACCTTTCCTTTTATACAGACATATTTATATTGAAGTGATTTAAACTTATTTCATTCTCTTAAAATCGTATCAAAATGTTAAAGCACAGCGTACAAATAGAATTATTCCCTATATTATGGGTGACCAAACTCATATATAGTGAAAGTCCTATGTACCCTATGCTTGACAAAGATACGATAAAAAATGAAAGCTACCAAATTTTACCAATCCTTTTCTGGATGCTATCAGAAAGTGAACGGAATTCGCTGGTTAGGGAGATTCTTGTCTTGGGACGAAGGAAATTATAATTGGTTGTCTTGCGCCGACCGTGGCGGCATCGGCGAAGATGGAGAAATGACAGAATCGATCCGTTTTGAAGTGGCGTTTTATGAAATGGGAGCCGATGGTTACCCCGGCAAAGAAGTCTACCGCAAAGAATTCGATGTCTTGGGCAAATTCACCGGAGTGAGTGCAAGCGAATATGATGATTTGGCACGTATTTACGAATTTTCGGTTGAATTGGACGAAACAATCTGTCTAGAAAGCGGTTTCTTTTCGGTAGCAGCCGCCAAAGTAGACAACGAAACGCATAATTGTGCTTTCAGTGTGTTCACATGTAGCAATGTCCCCGGAATAGGTTTAATTTGGATGGAGGCTTACGAAGAATATATGACCTCTCAGTTATCCATGTGTTACTGTTTAACGGGCGACGGCGACTACATTGCACAAAAAGCATTGAAGTTCGAACGTTTATTATCTCCTTTGGAAACAGCAAGCGACAAATATGAAAAGGTACAGGTGGAAGTAATGAATATCGGTGAGCAAGCTATATCCGATGCGAAACTTCAATTATATTTAGACGATAAATTACTGGCAACCGAAGAACTGGGTGTGACACTAGCTTCTATGGAGAGCTACAAACACACGTTTGACCAACGGATCGATTGTTCGCAACCGGGTAAACATAATATCGAAATACGCAATGTCACGGAAGGCGATGAACAAACAGCCCATCAATCCATGTTTTTCTCTATTACAAAAAGGGAAGAAGGGATAGTTTGCGAATCGTATTCGACGGATGCAAGTTACGAATACATTACCTCAGTCAAAATTGGAAGCATTAGCAACCCAAGCGAGGGTAACGTATACAGCGATTTTTCTGATATGAAGACAAGCATTAAACCCGGTGAAGTGCTAGATTTGAACGTAGAGTGTGAAGGCGGAAGTCTATATATAGGTGCATGGGTAGATTGGAATGGAAACGGTTCGTTCGATGAAGCGGGCGAGTTTATCGGTTATCTTCCTAAGGGAACTATTAAAGTATCCATTCCAGACGAGGCGGTAGTCGTGCCGGGAGAAAGACGCCTACGAATCATAGCTTCTTATGAAGACATTCTTAGCGCTTGCGGTCAATATGGTTATGGAGAAACAGAAGACTATACACTGGTCGTGGAACATTCCGACAATTCACCGATCATTATACCCGGATTAAGTATCATCGATTCGTACCAATCGTTCGACGTACGACCGGTAACGCTGGAAATAAAGAACGAAGGCAGTGCAGAGCTTACAGGAACAGCATCGGTACTTTATGCTCTACCTCACTCTCCGGGCAGCAAGCAGCCGGCTTTTGCTACAAAAAATAGCAAACCTTCTTGGAAATTTACAAAGTCTGCGAAATCCCATTCGGTTAAAGCGAAAGAAACCGAGTCGCAGGCAGAATTCGTATTGCGCTATGACAACGGGCTCGAAAGCGAAGTATCGCTCAGCGGTGGTTCTTCGGCCGTGTATGCACAGTATTTTCCGGGCAATATGCTTGCTGGATTGTCGGGTATGCAAATCAGTAGTGTCGATGTATATATAAACAACGTACCCGACAAAGCTCAAGTGGTAATTTTCGGTCAAGGCTCACAGTCAAATGCCGGAAATGAATTGATGAGACAGACTTTTTCCCCAATAGCACAGTCTTGGAATCATATTGTGCTCGAACAACCTCTGACGATAGGGAATACCGATTTATGGATAGGTGTTAATATAGATGGCTTTGAACCGACAGACTTCGTGATTGGTATCGATGGCGGTCATGTACAAAATGGCTTCGGCGATATGGTTAAACTTGGCAATACATGGTGGTCAGCAGGAGACTTAGGTTTAAATAGTAACTTCTGTATTCGCGCGAATGTAACGGGTAATCGCACCCCGACTATCAACTGGCTCTCGCTTGATAAATATGAATTCTCTGTCGCTCCTTCTGTTATGGAAACGCTCACCGTATCATTAGATGCGACCCAATTACAGAGAAATACTTTGTATGAAGCACAAATCGTGTTAGCCAATAACGATGCTGTAAGTAGAATTGTGAAGATACCAGTATATCTGAATAACGACCGGGAGTCAAAAGTAGAACTCCAAACATTAGCTTCGACAGTAGTTTATACATATGGAGGCTACTTGGTGGTACAAACTGACAAAGCTTTATCGAGTATATCTTTGGTGAATATGAACGGTGCTGTAATGAAAATGCAAAATGTCGATGGTTATACGACGAATATGAGCCTTGACAATTTGCAAACAGGCATTTACATTTGTTGTATTGTACATGCCGATGGAAGCCGAGAGAATGTAAAAATACCGGTCGTTCGATAGCCCCGGAAGATCATAATAGGTTAAAAATCGTATCAGATTATTCTATCAATAATCTGATACGATTTTTTTATTGATCGGGTATAAAGTCCGATTGTTCGAACTCAGTAGAAATTTAGTAGGGATAGACCCGAATTTTAACGAACGAAATGGATTGTATTTACCCTCCTCCTCTGTGTTTTTGCAATGCAAAAATATAGGGGAGGTGTCCGAAGGACGGAGGGGTTAATCTCATAATCAGAAATTACTATGAAACTTTCCTCAACCCCTCTCCCCCAGAAACGGTAGTTTCTGGGGGAGAGGGGTTGGAATATACACGGAAAATCACACACGACCAAGTGAAGACTGTCCATGTGGTTTTGTCTGATACGCCCGAGAGCATGATAAACATACAGATAAAGAACAACTCGATGAGCAGTACAGCAAAAGCATACAATAGTTGCAAGCCACATTCGACAGAAACTATGTGATTACCCCTATTGCTTTGTATTATCTCTTTTGAAACCCCATAAAAAAAAGAAACCCCGTTTTACCGGGGAATAAACTGTTGTACCTCAAAAGACGGATAACGATGTGGAGTATAGCGGACTCGAACCGCTCACCTCGACACTGCCAGTGTCGCGCTCTAGCCAGATGAGCTAATACCCCCTTAATGCGGTGCAAAGATAAAACTATTTTTACGACTGTACAAAATATTGAGAAGTTTTTTTATCTTCACGATAGACCGAGGCGACAGGCATTCGGCAGGAGCCAAATAAATTTGGCTCCTGCCCCCATTTTTTTTACCTTTGTCAAAAGAATAATATGGTTCTCCGAACAACAAGATAACCCCATACCACTATGATTATATTCAACACTACATACCACGCCGATCACTCTCGGAAAGACGAATTTATAGATTGGTTAAAAAATTTCTATATCCCGGCTGTACTGGAACACGGAGCTTTACAAGAACCGCAACTGACCCGTATTTTCGCTGAGAATGAGGAAGAAGGCATAAGTCTTTCCCTGCAATTCAAATCGCCCGATACCGATACGCTCGAACGTTGGCACGAAGAGTGCGGAGAAACACTACTCTGCGATATGCAAAAGAAATTCGGCAAGCAAGTGCTGGGATTCAGTACCCTATTGGAAGTAATCGACTTATAAATGAACACGACAAACGATAGAATTATTATCGGCATCGACCCCGGGACCAACGTCATGGGCTACGGAGTCTTGCGTATCGTCGGTAACACCCCCGAATTGATGACTCTGGGCGTGATTCAATTAAACAAATTCGAAAGTCACTATCTGCGATTACGTCGCATTTTCGAGCGGGTCTTAGGCCTCATCGAACAATATCTTCCAGACGAGATGGCTATCGAAGCTCCATTCTTCGGAAAGAACGTGCAATCCATGCTGAAACTCGGACGAGCGCAAGGAGTCGCTATGGCAGCCGCGCTCTCCCGCGACATTCCCATTACCGAATACGCCCCGCTAAAAATCAAAATGTCGATTACCGGAAACGGAAGCGCATCGAAAGAACAAGTCGCCGCCATGTTACAGCGCATTCTGCATATCCCCGATGAAAATATGCCTCCCCTTCTCGATGCCACCGACGGATTGGCTGCCGCTCTCTGCCATTTCTACCAAACCAACCGGCCTCATCTCGAAAAAAGCTACAACAGCTGGAAAGACTTCATCAACAAAAATCCCGATAAAGTATCGTCCGGAAAGAAATCCGACAAGAAATAACAGGGAGCGATCATTTTATCGAACGACAGACGACCGGCCTCTCCTCGCCTCGATTTTCTTTCGAACAAATATACGTCCGGTACACCGGCGTACACCCTTTGCCTTCTGTGACACGAATCAGCAGACCACAAACATTATATCTAAATACAAAAGAAAATTCAAATATTTCCTCTACAAAATAAGGTCAAAAATAGAATAATCCACTGCATACCCCATTTCAAACAACAAATATTTCGGTAGACAAAACAACAATTATCCCTATATTTGTAACTGCGAAGATAGGACACGGTTCGGTATAGCCAAGTCGGAAAAGAGATTTTTGTTTATCGCTGTTCCCTGCTTTCCGTATCTTCGGCAAATGCGAAAAGCTGACTACGATTCGGCAAAAAAAACGAACATATTCATTTTATCCGATTCTTATCTTTCGTTATATGACAATCATAGACCGAGATATATGCAGACATTGAAACAACTACTCGACCAACGCATTCTCATTCTCGACGGAGCTATGGGAACGATGATACAACGTTACGGACTGAACGAGCAAGATTTCAGAGGTTCGTTGTTTCCCGATTCGGCAGTGGAATTAAAAGGGAACAACGATTTGCTCTGTCTCACCGCACCACACCTCATCGACGAGATACACCGTGCCTACCTCGAAGCCGGAGCCGACATCATCGAGACGAATAGTTTCAATGCCAACGCCATATCTATGGCAGACTACCGTTTGGAAAGTCAGGTAAAGGAAATAAACCGGGCTGCCGCCCGCCTAGCCCGCAAGGCTGCCGACGACTATTCAACACCCGATAAACCCCGATTCGTGGCCGGTTCGATAGGCCCCACGAACAAAAGCTGTTCCATGTCTCCCGATATGGAGAATCCCGCTTTGCGAAATCTCGACTTCGACACACTCGCGACAGCCTATCGGGAGCAAATCACAGCCTTGATAGAAGGTGGCGTGGACCTTCTGCTCATCGAAACCATTTTTGACACGCTCAATGCCAAAGCCGCCCTTTTCGCTGCACAGGAATCTATGAAAGCGACAGGACGAGAGATTCCTGTCATGCTTTCGGTAACAGTCACCGAAAGCGGGCGAACGCTATCGGGACAAACACTCGAAGCCTTTCTTACGGCAGTCTCCCATGCCGAAATTCTCTCGGTAGGTTTGAACTGTTCGTTCGGAGCAAGAGAAATGAAACCCTATCTACGTCGGTTGGCATCGCTCTCCCCCTATTACATCAGTGCTTACCCCAATGCCGGACTGCCCAATCGGTTGGGCGAATATGACGAAACGCCCGCATCGATGGCTGCACAAATAAAAGAATTTATCGACGAGGGACTGGTAAATATCGTGGGTGGTTGTTGCGGAACGACACCCGAGCACATAGCCCGCTATCGGGAAATCACACAAAACGCCTCGCCCCGCCGTCCCATCGCGAAAGACAACCGGCTGCACATCTGTGGGCTCGAAGATCTCGTTGTCTGCCCCGAAAACAATTTCGTCAACATAGGCGAACGCTGCAATGTGGCAGGCTCTCGCAAATTCCTGAGGCTCATTCACGAAAAGAACTACACCGAAGCTCTCGACATCGCCCGCAAACAGGTCGAGGCCGGCGCACAAATCATCGACATCAACATGGACGATGCTATGCTCGATGCCCGCAAAGAGATGGTAGACTTCTTGAATCTCATCGTCTCCGAGCCCGATATTTATCGGGTTCCTGTAATGATAGACTCTTCCGAATGGGAGGTTATCTCCGCCGGCTTGAAATGTCTGCAAGGGAAAGCCATCGTCAACTCCATCAGCCTGAAAGAAGGAGAAGAAACATTCCTCGCGCATGCCCGTGAAATCAAACGGTTAGGAGCGGCGGTAGTCGTCATGGCTTTCGACGAAAAAGGCCAAGCCGATACCTATGAACGGAAAATCGAAGTCTGCGCCCGGGCTTACAAACTCCTCATCGAAGAAGCAGGATTAGCGCCTTGCGACATTATATTCGATCCCAACGTGTTGGCGATAGCTACCGGAATCGACAGCCACGACAACTATGCGGTAGACTTCATTCGGGCTACGGCTTGGATACACGAAAACCTGCCGGGAGCGAAAGTGAGCGGAGGCGTGAGCAACCTCTCCTTTTCGTTCCGAGGCAACAATTTCATTCGCGAAGCCATGCACGCCGTCTTTCTTTATCATGCTATCCGCAACGGGCTCGACATGGCGATTGTCAATCCCACCACATCGATCACCTACGACGATCTACCGACCGAAACTCTTGCGCTCATCGAAGATGTCGTATTGAACCGTCGGCCGGATGCGACCGAACGTCTCATCGACCTCGCCGAGAAACATCGGGGCGAAGCAGTCAAAAAAGAAAACAATATCGACGAAGACCGTCATCGGCAACCTGTCGCCGACCGACTGAAACAAGCTCTCGTCAAAGGCATATCGACACACCTCGAAACCGACCTCGCAGAGGCCGTCCGTCAATACGGCTCGGCACTCGCCGTCATCGAGCAACCCCTCATGGACGGCATGAACCGGGTGGGACAACTTTTCGGCGACGGGAAAATGTTCCTTCCCCAAGTCGTCAAGAGCGCCCGCACCATGAAGCAAGCAGTGGGTATATTGCAACCACTCATCGAGCAGGAAAATACCCGCAATGGAGAAACCTCCAAACGGGGAAAATTCATTGTAGCCACAGTCAAGGGCGATGTGCACGACATCGGGAAAAACATCGTTGCCGTCATTCTCGCCTGCAACAACTTCGAGGTAATCGACCTCGGCGTGATGGTTCCGGCCGAAAAAATCGTGGAGCGAGCCATTGCCGAACAAGCCGATTTCATAGGGTTGAGCGGACTCATCACCCCCTCCCTCGAAGAGATGTGCCACGTCGTTTCCGAAATGGAAAAAGCAGGACTGCACACACCGGTCATCATAGGCGGAGCTACCACCTCGAAACTCCACACGGCCGTCAAAATCGCCCCGTGTTACAGCGGTGCGGTCATACATGCCGGCGACGCATCGCAAAACCCGCTCATCGCCGCACAACTGCTCAATCCCCAAACTCGTGAGGAGTTTATCCGCAGCATACGCACCGAACAAGAAGCACTGCGCAACTCCTTGAAACCGTTCGATTTAGTCACCCTATCCGAAGCCGAAAGATACGCCCCCTACATAGATTGGGACACATATACCGCCCCCCGGCCTCGGCAAATGGGATTGCACACCGTCCCCGTCACTGTTGGCGACATACGACCTTTCATCAACTGGCGGGCATTCTTCTCCGTATGGAAAATAGGCGCAGGCTATGCCTCCATAGCCGACATGCAAGGGTGCGACCACTGCAAAGCCGTCTGGCTCGCATCTTTCCCATCGGCCGAGAGAGCCAAAGCCGCCGAAGCCATGCAGCTCTACAAAGAGGCGAATCGTCTGCTCGACATCCTCGAAGCAGAAAACAACACCTCTCCACAAGCCTGCTACCTACTTGCCGAAGCCGCCTCTTACGACAATATCATACGACTGCGGCTACCCGACAGCGATTTCGACATACCCTGTCTGCGGCAACAAGTGCGTAAATCCGAAGCCAATGCCCGCTACTATTCTTTAAGCGACTTCATTCGCCCCGCCAACGACGGGAAACCCGATTATGCCGGACTATTCGCCGTCACCGCCGGAAACGAGATACAACGTCGCATAGAGCTCTTGCGTCGGGACGGAGACGACTATACCGCCCTCCTGCTCCAATCCCTCGCCGACCGTCTTGCCGAGGCCGCCGCAGAATGGCTGCACCGGCAAATACGCCGAGAATTTTGGGGTTACGCCCCCGATGAACCCGACCTCGACTTGCAGTCCCTCCTCTCCGTCCGGTATAGGGGGATACGTCCGGCAGTAGGCTATCCCTCCCTGCCCGACCATTCCCTTTTCTTCGATTGGGACAGAGCGTTAGACTTCTCGCGTATCGGAATAACCCTCACCGAAAACGGCGCCATGATGCCCAATGCCTCTGTCGCCGGACTCTACATCGCACACCCCGATGCCCGCTACTTCCACATCGGGCACATCGACGAAACCCAGCGCGAACACTATGCCCACCAAAGAGGCTTCACCCCCGAAGAGACCGGCAAATGGCTATCGGTATAATAATAGAGGGGTACTCTTACACTCCTCCCTGCCGTGTCCCGCGGCATTACGGGGTGTGACAAAGCGATATAGGTGCACTTCACTGCAATAAATAAAGGGTTACTCTCACCCTCCTCCTCTGTGTTTTTGCTACGCAAAAATATAGGGGAGGTGACACGCAGTGACGGAGGGGTTAATTTAATATAGAGGTTAGAAAATGTCGGCAAGGAAAGCAGTGTTTTCGTAAGGAAATATAGAAGGAGTGCTGAAAGGCGGAGGGGTTAGCCCCCACAAGCAAAACTTTTGTAATCTTTCCCAACCCCTCTCCACAGAAACTACCGTTCCTTCGGTGTCTCTCTTATTGTATGGCTACCGCCACACAGAGGAGAAGTACAAATGCTATCCTTATACTAAAACTGAAACGCCACTTTCAATCCCCCTGCCGTGTCCCGTAGCCTTACGAGTTGTCGTAATGCGATATAGGCGCACTTCTCTGCAATGAATAGAGGATTACTCTCACCCTCCTCCTCTGTGTTTTTGCTACGCAAAAATATAGGGGAGGTGGCACGCAGTGACGGAGGGGTTAATTTAATATAGAGATTAGAAAATGTCGGCAAGGAAAGCAGTGTTTCCATAAGGAAATATAGGGGGAGTGCCCGCAGGGCGAGGGGGTTAAAACAAAAGGCACACAAATTCCAAAAACAAACCCTCCGAAGAAAGTTCAATCATGCCATAAATCAAAGATGGCAAGACCATACATTTGCCTAAAAAAACAGAAGTATGGAAACACAAGAACAAATTTTGAAAGAACAACGGTTGAAGATAGAAACACTCCGGTATCGAATCCTGTTACGATACTACGAATTACTGCTCACATTAGATGTAATGACACAACCCAACGAAGTGAAAACATTGATGGGGTATATCAACACACTCGAACGCTACGCCAAAAAGTATGAAACAAAACCCGTTAAAAAGAAATCGGGAAAGCGAAAAGAGCATATTGACGAAATACCGGTAACCGATGAAAATACCGAAAGCGAAGAAACGGATTACACGCCCGACAATTCGAGTAACCTTTTCGACCTGTTGGAGGACAGCGACGAGACATACCCTCCCGAAGCCGATGTGTTGCCCACCGACATAGACGACTTTTTAAGAGCCGGTTATGCCCGTTATCTGAAACAAAAAGAAAATAAAGAGAAAAACAATCCGGCTCACCCGCAATTAGAGGATTCTCAACCTTGAAAAAAATGTAAAGACCGAGAACAAAATGCGAGAAATAATTGTTATCTTGCAATAGATATAACAGTATAAAATTATGCCACACCGTCTTTTCGTTCTCCTCTTTGGAATATTATTCATAGGTCTCCTCCCCGGTTCGGCTCGACAATCCCCGGACAAAATATGGCATAAACTCGATTCCATTCAAAACTATCGGACCGAGTTCACATATACAGTGACATTACCACTCACCGATTCGGAAATAAACTATCGGGCAGAACTCTCCTATCGAAAAAATCCAATCGACACACTTTGCGGATATTCATACTTAATCGATTACAAAGCCGAGAACGATACATGCCCGTATGCCAATTTTATGGCTTACGACAACGGCGATTACTTCCGGTTCGACCGTGATCGGCTACGAGAATATCATCATCGCGAAGACAAAGAACCGTTCGCACATAGAGGTAACAATCCGGGAGTACACCGTTCGGGACTGTTCACCGAACTTTTCCCGGCTGAAATATCCCGACAATTAAAAACATTCGTCGGGAAAAAAGATTGTCTCGTACAATTTTTCCCCGACACGCTTGTACAGGACCGTCTGTGCGACGCCATACTCGTGAATGACTCCGTAAAGGGCGAATTGTCCCGAACCATACTCTATACATTCGACACCCACGACGGGATGCCCCTATATCGGGAAACCGAAAATAATCCAGGTCATTTAGGTTCGCAAACCGTTACTGTAAAATATTCGGGAAACGATACGGATACGAAATTCCCCTCCGACTATTTCGGTGAGACCAACCTGCTGAAAAATTATGGAGAAATATTCCTCCGATTCCGCGAAGGCACTTATGCAGCCTCCGACCGGGTAGGACAAAAAAGTCCGGAGTTTTCCCACAAATGGGGTGAACATCGGTTTTCTTCCGATCAGTTGAAAGGACAAAACTGCCTGCTCTTATTCCTCGACGAACGAGGCGAATTTTGCAAACAAGCCCTACAAATAGCCGAATCCGTATCCTTGAAAGAAAATCTGACGCCGGTTATACTCTACATAGAGAAACAACCCGAGAACATAGAAAACCGTTCGGGAGCCATCATACTGGAATATACCGGAAAAACAGCCAGCGAGTATGGCGTGACAGGCTACCCCACCCTCTTCCTGCTCGACCCCGAAGGCACGATACGATTCGTAAAAATAGGATATTCCCCGCTACTGGCCGAAGAACTCGAACTCGCCGTCAGGCAAATACTACACGACCGGCCCATACAAGCGCAGAAAAACAAATAGTTTCATCTATAAATTAACAGCAATGGAAAAAATCACTTTCAAAGGCACACCCGTACACACTTACGGTAAATTGCCGAAAGTAGGAAGCCAAGCTCCCTGCTTCACACTTACTCGATCCGACTTGACGGAACTTTATTGTCACGACCTCAAAGGACGTCGCATTGTACTGAACATCTTTCCAAGTCTCGACACTTCGGTCTGTGCTACTTCGGTGCGTAAATTCAATGAACTGGCAGCATCTCTGGACAATACGACCGTCGTGGCCGTCTCCAAAGATCTACCTTTCGCCCAATCACGCTTTTGCACGACCGAAGGCATTAAAAACTTAATTGCCGCATCGGCATTCCGTTCGCCCGAATTTTCAAAAGATTACGGCGTGGAAATGGTAGACGGCCCGTTAGCCGGACTATTGGCCCGTGCGGTCGTGGTCATTGACGAAAATGGAAAAGTCATTCACGCTGAACTCGTCCCCGAAATCGCACAAGAACCCGACTATGAAGCCGCTATAAAAGTGTTGAAATAAACTTCGACCCACAACTGAATCCCTTCCTCTATATCGAATGTAAAACGATATAAAGGAAGGGATCACAATGTTATTCTATTTCAGATCTGCTGTTTTAATACCGACAACCTCTGATCGTTTCTATCAAACGTACAAAATCATCTGGATATACATCACCGATATTACCGATACGGAATGTATCTGCCTTAGAGATCTTCCCCGGGTAAATAACAAAACCCTTTTCTTTCAGTTGCACATAAAACGACTTGAAATCAAATCCTTTATGTGGATAAAGAAACGAAGTAATGATAGGCGACTGTACCTCATCGGGTAACAAGGTTTCGAATCCGAGTGTACGCATACCGTTTACCAATACATCGTGATTTTCACAATATCGTTTATAGCGTGCGGTTACGCCCCCTTCTTCCGTAAGCTCTTCCATAGCTTGTTTAAATGCCCGCACCACATGAGTAGGAGAAGTAAAACGCCATTTACCATGCCCTTTCTCCATCGTTTCCCACTGATCGTAAATATCGAGAGAAAGGGATTTAGACACCCCACGGCAACGCATCAGTTCAGATTTACGAGCGATGATGAATCCAAAGCCGGGAACTCCTTGTATACATTTATTAGCACTACTTATCATAAAGTCGACACCCAACTCTTGCAAATCGATGGGAATACCTCCAAAACTACTCATTGCATCTACAATCAGTCGCTTGCCATACATCTTGACTATGTGAGCAATGTCCTTTAACGGATTGAGAATGCCCGTTGTTGTTTCGCAGTGAACTATGGCTACATGAGTAATATCGGCATTGTGGGCTAAATAGTCGTCTACATAACTTACCGATATCTGCTCTGTTTCATCAAAAGCCAACAGATCATAATCTATCCCATGATATTCGGCAATGTTTCCCATGCGATCTCCATAAGCTCCATTGCTTAATATAAGGAGCTTATCTCCCGGCTTAATAGTACTTCCTATAACTGCCTCCACACAATATGTGCCGCTACCTTGCAACAAAATGGAGGTATATTCATCGGGTTGCCGAGAAGACAATGCCACAAGCGAGTTTCGTATCTCTTCTACAATATGTACATTGTAATCCTCGTCCCATGTACACCAATCGGTCATCATAGCTTCCTTCACAGTTTCGGTAGTAGTAAGAGGACCGGGAGTTAATAATATGTACGGTTTCATATCAATTAGTTTTTAAAAATTATTGGAATCATTCATTCTTCGATTTATATCTTGTATTACAGAGGGCAACCCGGTAATGTCGTCCACTACATAATGAGCTCCTGCATCTAACATACGAGTACGAACAACAGCTTTCCTGTTTTCCAGTTCCGCCATAGGTAATTTAGAAATCTCGTCTTCGGTAAGCCCCAATTCATTACTACCCAGAATAACACCCACTGTCCACACCTTCGAATTGACACCTTCTTTAATATCCGCTATCGTATCGCCATATTTTAATACACAGTCGACCGAAGAGACAGCCAAACCTATCATGTTTTGGTAAACCATATACGGGTAAGGACGCCCAGCAGGTAACCGATCTGAGGTTACACAATTGTCTATCACATAACCTTTCCGAGCCGCAGCAGGGACTACCACGTCCATCATTGCTTGGGTATATCCGGTTGTCGAGCCAACCTTGATGCCCTGACTCCGCAACTGCATAATGGTTTCGACGACGCCGGGAATAGGTTCCGAATAATCTTCCAAAGTAGCAAACAATACACGCTGAAAATCATTATAACGACCTTGTACATCACTGTCGTCATAATCTCGTCCAAACTTCAAGCGAAAATCCTCGGCCACTCGTTCTATCGCAAATAAAGCTCGAATTTCTTCTATTTTCGTCAACCCCATAAATGCCCGCGTTTCTTCCGGGGTGACCTCCAAACCAATGTTTTTGAAACTTTCGACAAAAGCAGCAACGGGAGCCATGCAACCATAATCGACGGAGGTCCCTGCCCAATCCATGATAATACACTCTACTTTCTTCATGATTCTTAGTGATTTATGATTGTTTTTATTTATTTTACCTGTTGAGTATTCGCTATCTTGGGTGATAGTCCGAAACAGTTTTGCGTAATAAATAATCTGTTCTTTCCAACACAAACTGTACGTTCACGGCGATAACGTGCCAGCAAATAGACGAGTGCCCCCATAAACGCCATAGCACAAGTAACTCCTACATATCCCGACATCAGATTATAGAAATGCAACCAATCGATATTTGGCTTAAAACACTCTTTCAACACCAATACCAATACCGTACCCATATAACCGATAAAGTCAAGTGTTATAATAAAAAAACCTACGTTTCCTCTAATACGGAAACAAGCGATGAAACGTTCGAAAAAGAGCGTTTGAAAACTGAGATATACCGTATAAAGGGACAAACTTTGCAGGAACAGCCATGTAGTAGTAGACAATTCGAGCGTATTGTAATTGAAGGCTATGAAACTAAGTGTCAATGTACCGCAAGTAACTAATACAAGCAGTGCACACAATACTTTCATATCGTTCTTTATCAATGACATTATACCAAAAACACAAAAAATAACAAGTGTCACTGTCGCATCTATTTTGGCAAAAGCCCACGAAGATAAACCGCTGGCCTCCACATTAATGATCTTTACTAAAAAATCTTCTTTGATATCCTGTAAAACAGTGATAAACAAGTTCGCGAAAAATAGCAGTAACAATACCGGCATAAAACTTTTGAAAATATGCATGCGCCCCTCCCGGTTCAACGTCACTCGCTCGGTTCGTAACTTTTTGTCTTCCTCTGTCGGTTGAGGAAGACGTGTCATCAACCAGCCCAATAACGATAACAAAGGAAATGCAAAAGCACCGATGAAAGCAGGCATCCAAAACTCACTAATATGCAGATTTTCCATAACAAACAAACCAATGGATTTTGCCGTACCCGAACTAATAGCGATACTCAATCCCATAAGACTGGCCAACAGGTCGGTGACACGGCGACCTTCTAAAAAACTGAATATCACCCCCCACATGCAACCCAATGAAAGTCCATTAAAAAAGAGAGCGAATACATTGAATGGCCGGGGAAGCAAACCAAACAACACAAGAGATAATTCGGCAACGGCTACCGACAAAATGATAAATCGTAACCGGTTTTCTTTTTTCAGTTCCGAAATTACCTTAATACCTATTAATTTCGATAGAAAGTAACCAAAAATCTGTACAATGCTTGTTACGGTTTTATAATCCATGCCAAAAAAATCGAGTCCATCGAATGTTGCCGCCGTAAACGGTTTACGTAAAGCATATACTAACGAATAAGACAACAAAGCCGCACCGCCCGCCCAAAAGATAAAAAGTACATCGGATAACTTTCGGTTAGAAGAAATACCTTTTTTTAGTCCGTTTATATTCATCAGATCTCTTATATTCTTGATTTCATCGACAAATGTAACGCAACTTCAAAAGCCCAAAAATGAATTTCTATTATTTATAAACACCATATTTTCAGAGTTTTATAACGTAACATTAATGAAATATTTATGCAATGAAAACATAATAAAAGTTTAGTTTCTTTGTATAATTATTTTAAGGTTCGATAGAAATTTCAATGCTTATGAACGATTTGCTTGACATATATAAACGAATAGAGTATTTGCGGAATCAAGGTGTAAAAATGAAGGAAATCGCCGACTATACCAACATGGCAGCCAGCGTATTATCTTCTTTATATTCCAGCGTATTACCCACCTATTTGAGTGGCATCAATAAAGGAGAAAATGAAGAAGATGCGTTGGATTATGCCCTTTCACAAGTGAACAATATATCAAAAAAGAGGTTGTTAGGCAATTTACAAGAACTGAAAACACAACTTTTCCGATTGGAACCCAATACCGGTGCAGAAGAAAAAGCAAATCCTTTTTTAAACATGCTAACCGAAGAAATGCAAAACTCGGTGCAAGAGGTATATAATTACAGCGGAATTTATATCAGTTACAGTTTATCGTCCTCATCGCACTCATTGAAAGTAGAGCCTTATCTAATCTCTGCTTCCGAAAACAACTCTTACGTAAGAGTAATGCACATGAACACATATAATACGACTCATTGCGGCATAGGTATGTTCAGCAATCACCAAAATGCCTACATTATGTTCAATGAACGGGAAATGCCGCAAATGGCTTTATTTACCATTTATCTACAATTACCTATGTATGATTTTCCCCATATGCTGAAAGGTCTCTATCTATGTTTAGATTATAACCGCAATCCTATTGCACGGCGCATCCTTTTCATCAAGCATTCCGACAGTACTAACATCGACGATTTCCTGCTTTTAAAAGGTCGCCTCGTATCACCCGAAGAATTAACAGACGAGATACGTCCTTATTACGATTATACTTGTCAACCGGGAGACTACATCAAAACATGCAATGTCCCTTCTCCATTACTGAATGCAAAAGATCTGGACAGAGAAAAAAGAATGTTGGAAATTTAGTATCCGGTACACACGAAAAAAAGTTTTTATCTCTCTGTTCCATTGCTTCGAAGAGTGATTAAAAACAAAAAGTTTAAGAAAATCGATTGATAATCCTCGCTATTTCAAGCACATCGGATTCGTTTAGATAAGCCGACATCGGCAGACTCAATACCTCATCGGCAAGCTGTTCGGCAATAGGCAGAGGCAATTGATTGTATTCTCGATAACACTGTTGTTTGTGTGGAGGTATGGGATAATGAATGAGAGTGCCCACCCCTTCCGATTCCAAATAGTTTTTCAGCCGGTCCCGCTCGGAACATCGTACGACATACTGATGCCAAATGTGTTCTCCCTCACCTCCCGGTTCGGGAAGTACGATTTCCTTGCCATGTATATGTTCGGAATATGCCTTTGCGACAGCGACCCTACGGCGATTATCCTCATCGAGATATTTCAATTTCACCGATAAGAATGCAGCTTGCAAATCGTCCATGCGGCTGTTCACCCCCTTATAAAGATTCACATACCGCTCTGCCGAGCCGTAATTACCCAATGCTCGGACCACTTCGGCCAGTTCCCCGTCATTGGTCGTCACTGCCCCCGCATCGCCCAATGCGCCCAAATTTTTGGTCGGATAGAAACTCAATCCGGCGGCATTGCCCAAAGCTCCGGTGTGAAACGAGCCCTGCAATCCCGCCACCGGCGAAACCGCACCGAAAGCCTGAGCGTTATCCTCTACAATTTTCAACCCGTAACGGGCAGCTACGTCTTTCAGACATTCGTCCCAACAAACCCGACCGTACAGATGGACGACCATAATCGCCCGCGTGCGAGCTGTTACAGCCCGCTCCACCAAAGAAGTATCGAGATTGTAAGTGTGTACCGACGGCTCGACGAACACAGGTACTAGCCCGTTGTCGGTAATGGCGAGAACCGAAGCCACATAGGTATTCGAGGGCACGATAACCTCGTCACCCGGCTGCATGACTCCCATCTCGATGTATGCACGTAACATTAAACGCAAGGCATCCAACCCGTTTCCCGTAGCTACCGCATAGCGACAACCCAGATATGCACATAATTGCTCTTCCAACCGGGACACGTACTTCCCCCGGATATACCACCCGCCCTCGATAACTTCGGCGGCGGCAGTCTTCATCTCCTCCATATAAGGAGCATTGGATTCTCGTAGGGATAATTGGGGATATTTCATCTATCGGCTAATTTCTTTAAACTCTTGATAATCGCGAATATAATCCGACTCTTCGTAATAATCGGAAGTCAGCACCAAACAGACCGACCCAGAAGAGAAATTATTGAGTACCCGCCAGATACCCGGCACGATAAGCAGCCCGTAGGAGGGTCGGTTCAAAGTCACCGTACGGGTGGAGATGCCGTCGTCGAGAATTACATCGAACGATCCACCGGCCGCCACCAACAACTGGTAAAGTTGCTTGTGTGAATGACCGCCCCGTTCCTCTCCGCCCGGCACATCATACAGATAGTACACCCGTTTCACGGCAAAAGGCAGGTCGATGTCATTCTCCACCACAGTGATGTTTCCATTCTCTCGCTCGTGCTTGGGCAATCGTATCAGTCGGCAATCGTCCACCGAAGCTCTTTTACTCATCATTCCTTCCTTTCAATAAAGTGCGGTACTCTTCAAAATCTTCTATATAATCGCCGGCATCGTACAAAGTCGACGACAATACCAACGCCAGCGAATTGGTCGAGAAGTTATCCAGCTCGCGCCACATCATGCGGGGCACATACAAGCCGTAATACGAACGTGCCATGTGATAGCGCCGAGTCTCCGTGCCGTCATTCAACACGATATCGAAGCTGCCCGACAAGGCCACGATAAACTCCTCCTGTTCTTTGAAAGCGTGGCCGTTGCGATGCTCGTCGCCCGGCACATCGTACAGCCAGTAAGTACGCGCTATCTCGAACGGAATATGCCGTGCACTCTCGATGAACGACAGGTTTCCCCGCTTGTCTGCCACTTTGGGCAACTCGATCCATCTCACCCGGTCAAAGCTCATCGTTCGCCAGTCTTATCAAATATTGTCCATACTGGTTTTTCTTCATCGGCTCGGCGAGTCCGAGCAAATGTTCCTTGTCTATCCACCCCATGCGATAAGCGATTTCTTCCAAAGAGGCCACTTTCAGCCCTTGTCGGTGTTCGATGGTCTCGATAAAGTTCGATGCCTCGTACAGCGATTCATGCGTACCGGTATCGAGCCAAGCGAAACCTCGTCCCATCAACTGTACGCCAAGAGCCTGCGATTGGAGAAAGACCTGATTCACCGAGGTTATTTCCAATTCTCCCCGTGCCGATGGTTTCACCTGCTTGGCAACCTCCACGACCCGATTAGGGTAAAAATAAAGACCGACCACGGCATAGTTGGAACGAGGCTTTGCCGGTTTCTCCTCGATACTGATCGCCCGTCCGCTTTCGTCGAACTCGACTACACCGTAACGTTCGGGATCCCCCACCCGGTAACCGAACACCGTCGCCATTCCTTTATCGGCATCGGCAACGGCCTGTCTCAGCATGCGGGTAAAGCTCTGCCCGTAAAAGATGTTGTCGCCCAACACCAAGCACACGGTGTCGTTCCCCACAAACTTCTCCCCGATGATAAACGCCTGCGCCAGTCCATCGGGCGATGGCTGCTCGGCATACTCGAAACGCACGCCGAACTGTCCGCCGTCTCCCAACAATCTCTTGAATCCGGGCAAATCGGTAGGAGTGCTGATAATAAGTATCTCACGAATACCAGACAACATCAATACCGATATGGGGTAATAAATCATAGGTTTGTCATACACCGGAAGCATCTGCTTCGATACTCCCCGAGTAATGGGATACAATCTCGTGCCGGAGCCTCCGGCCAATACTATGCCTTTCATCGTTCGTATCTTATTAGGGCAATCAACGATTGCCGTACATTTGTTCGTAATATTTCTGGTAATCGCCGCTGACTACTTCGTCCACCCAATCTTGATGATCGAGATACCAACGCACAGTTTTCTCTATCCCCACGGTAAAGGGGGTCTCGGGATACCAGCCCAATTCACGGGCAATCTTCGACGGATCGATGGCATAACGCATGTCGTGCCCCGGACGGTCGCCCACGAAAGTAATCAAATCCTCGTTAATATTCTTCACATCGGTCTTCAATACCCTACGATATTCCGGTTCTTCCCGCATGATACGGGCAATAATACCGATGATGAGCTTCACGATATTGATATTCTGTTCTTCGTTGAATCCGCCCACATTATAGACTTCGCCGATACGGCCGCGTTCCAATACGGCATCGATAGCCTTAGCGTGGTCTTCCACATAGAGCCAGTCGCGCACATTGTCGCCCTTACCATAGACCGGGAGTTTCTGACCGGCCAATATATTCTTGATAATCAGAGGTATCAATTTTTCCGGGAAATGATAGGGACCGTAATTATTGGAACATCGGGTAATATTCACCGGCATGCCGTAGGTTTCGTGGTAAGCCCTCACGAACATATCGGCACTCGTCTTCGAAGCCGAATAAGGAGAACGGGGATCGAGTGGTGTCGTCTCCGTAAAGAACCGTTTGCCATAAGTATGCAGGTCGGTACGTCCGGTCACCACTTTGCGCACATCGGCATCGGTAATTTCCAACGGCTGCGGGTCGATATAATCCTTAGACAACGAGCCGTAGACCTCGTCGGTCGATACTTGCAAGAATTTCTTTCCCTCGGCATAGAGAGGCATCCCTTCGGAATCTTTTCCCTTATACCAAGCCTTGCGGGCGCAATCGAGCATATTCTGCGTGCCCAATATATTCGTTTCCAAGAAGAGCTGCGGATTGGCTATACTGCGGTCTACGTGCGATTCGGCCGCAAAATTGACCACATAATCTATATCGGTTTCGGCAAAAATGTTCGCTACCAATTCGGCATTGCGTATGTCCCCCTTCACGAACCGCACTCTCGAATCGGCTATTTCGTCTTTAATAGTACCCAGATTCCCGGCATACGTAAGTTTGTCTAAAACGACCACATATATATCTTCTTCGTACTTTTTCAACAAATATTTCAAAAAGTTCGCCCCAATAAATCCGGCCGCACCGGTGACCAAATATCTTTTCATAACCTGAAATTTAAAATTCGCTGCAATTTACAACTTTTTTAAGAAATAATCCAATACGAAATATTTAGAAACTGTTTTAATTTTTTTCAAGCGACATTCGAGAACCTCTACGAGGGTATTCACTCAGACTTCCCCCTCCAATATAGTAATACTTTTAGCAGTCGATGGGAGAAATTCACCTTATAAATATATAATTAATTATAGTATAATATTACTATTTATGAGATAAATCATAAAAAACCAATTTTCTCACTAGGGATTAAACCTTCATATTAGTTATAAAATATATAAGCGATTACATACCGTTAGAAATAACCCATAATAAAATTATATAAAAGACAACCGTTCGTTACTAATATCATTAAAAAATAAACAAACACATTTAATTACCCATTAAAAACACTTTATGTATGAAAAAATCTTTATTTAATCCGTTACTGCTTTTAGCAGGTCTACTTGTTTCAAATCTATCCGTAGCACAGGTTACTCCTATTTCAGGGGTTGTCGAACCCGAAATAAGCACAGCGGAATCCCCCAAATGGTATACAATGATGTCGTCCCACCTCACGGCTTCCGATCGACAAAACCGATTTATGAAATGGGACGGTTCGAATTTATGTACCGACCAGCTAACCACACCGCCAACCGATGCTGCTTACATCTGGCGTTTGGAAAAAGCGGACGGAGGCGACAATTACTGCGTACTGGTTCATTCGAGCGGTATGCGCATTGTTGTTCCAGTAGAAGCTACCGCTATCAACAATACGATGTTAGAGATGAGTGCAGACGAGGGTGCTGTTTGGGTACTGGCCACATCTGCTTCCACAGGACAACAGCAGTGTGCCGATAAACAATACTGTCTGGATTACACAGGGATTTCGGAAGCCGCTTATCTGAACGCCGCAGATACGTCATGGGATTACGGTGTAACCGTTTATGAAATGGGAACACACCAAGCCTCGGGCTGGTTTTTCTATCCGGCTCAATACACCCCTCCAACGGCTACCAAAACCGTCTCAGTAAAATCGGCAGACTCGGCAAAAGGATCGGTATCCATAGAAGGAAAAGAGTCGACAAGTGTAGAGGTTCCTGAAACGGAAGCTCTTATCGTAAAAGCGACCGCAGCCGACAACTATATGTTTTACAGATGGGTGGAAGAGGGAACTGAAACTGTTATAAGTTACAGACACACTTATTCTTACGAAGGGACAGAAGATAAAACTCTCGTCGCCGAATTCGTCGAAAAGGATTATCCCATCATGACCCGTTTCTACGTCACAGACCTTAATCAACAGAACCGTTATTTAGGCTCTGTTTCTTATACCGCAGGCGATAATACCGAGACTCTGTTCACCTGCGCAACCCAAGAAGAACTCCCCTTCACCGAATATAAAAAACTACATACACCACAAGTAGAAGGAGCTGTTATCGACAAGACCGAAAATCCGATCCGCCTCGAAGAGGGTGTTGAAAACTTCTCCATGAATTTCAAGCAGTATAACGAGGATATCACCTATAACAACGGATATAGAGACATCGTATGCGAGCCTGAAATCGTCTGGTCTTACCAAACACTCTACATAGACTGGAACAACGATAAAGAATTCAGCGGCGAAAACGAGATTTACGCTGCCGTAGGCAATAACTCAGGCGACAATACTTTCGACGATCCTGACGGCAATGTTACAGAAGGTTGGGACAGAACGATAACCGTTCCGGCCGAAACCGCTCCCGGAACCTATCGCATGCGCGTCGTTTACATGGGGCCCGATCCCTGGTCCAACGACTGGCCCTCGAAAGTCTTTACCGAATTCTATAACGAGATAAGAAACGGTATTGCCTATGATTTCGAAATCGCCATCTCTCCGGCATCGGGAATCGAAGGAATAGCTTCCGGTAAAGTTTATTACGATGCTCACGCCGGACTCTTGATTTCCCCCAATCCCACCCAAACCACCGTTTATAATTTGTCGGGACAGATTGTCTTGCAAGTAGACAATGCAACGGAAATCTCTGTATCGGCCCTCGAAAAAGGTGTGTATATCGCAAATGTAGGCGGAGAAATGATCAAATTCATTAAATAACTCTGATATAAAAGCATAGGATAAAATTATATTGTCCTATGCTTTTGTATTTATATCCAATAGATAAGACATGAATATATTCTTTAAATTTCTGGCAGCGGCCACCGTTGCTACAATGACAATACCGGCAATAGCCGCCGACGATTCGAGTAACGACTACATTTCATCGAACCCTTTCGAAACCATGATACGGCTGGGACGTATCAGCGAAAAAAGCCCCATATACCAAATGCCGGCCGGATCTGCCAACGGAGGCTATATCTCTTCGGCAACGACCTCGGGCGATGCAGTCATCTACCCGTTGGGATATGCAAAACCGAACTCTCCCGGCAGTTATTTCGCCATAGTGTCGAAAGAGACTTCCTTATTGATCGCGGGCGAAACTTTCGAGTTCAATGCGACTATGACCGTCGATCCGTCGAACTATACCCTCTCGACTTACACCGACTGGAACCGCGACGGTGTATTCGAAAAGGAATCACGACCCGCCCAAGTAGCAGCCTCCACCAAAAGTTTCGTACAGACCATAGCGATACCCGAAAACGCAGAACTCGGAAAAACTCTCATACGCATAAGAATAGAATCGACAACCCCCTCCTCGGCCGATGCCTCGATTAGCGGACGGGTATATGATTTCGTAGTGTATGTTTTGGAAGCATCGGATAGAACCGACCGCTTTATAAGCGTATCATCGAACAACGACGAACTGGGAACTGCCATTATCGAAACACCGGCAAACGACGCCGGCCGTTACGAAATAGGGACACAAGTCACCGTAAAAGCTATTATCAATGAAAATTCGGAGTCTGCCATAGAATTCAAAGGTTGGCAAGAGGGAAATGAAATCGTGAGTGAAGAATCGGTCTACACATTTACCGTAACGAAAAGTACGAGCCTGATAGCCGTATTCGAAGCCGCTGTTCCCGTATTAGCCACCCCCGAAATAAGCACGGCCGAAGACCCGATTTGGTATCAAATCATGAATGCTCACACCGACGCCAACCGAAAAGAGAGATATATCGCCTATGATACGAACACAGGTGGGGATTATTCCACCGCACTGAGGGTGGAAAAACCGGCGAACCAAACAGACAAATTTCTCTGGCGGTTGGAAGATGCCGGAAATAATCGGGTATATATCGTAAACAAAGGGACGAACTTGCAAATATCCGGGTCGAAAGTCTTAGAAAAAGAATATTTTACCGCTTCTACTCTCGGGAGTCAATTCACAATCGAATCCAGCGGTCATGAAAACGGGAGCTACTCTATCAAGTACGAAGGCGACAATTCCTATCTGTTAAACGCCCAAGACGGTACATGGGGAGTCGTTCTATACAACGCCGGTATAGGAACAGGTTCGGGGTGGTATTTTTATCGAGTGCCTTTAAAAACCCCCACAGGAATTGAAAACGGAGACAGAAGCGTAGCACCCAAAGCCCACCTCTACGACGGACGACTGAGCATAACCGGACTGGACGGACGCAACACGATCAAAGCAGTGAGCCTCTCCGGCCAACTGTTAGGAAATTACTTTTCTGCCGATACCGTCTTCGAAGGGGAATTGAAATATCCCGAAAGATTTATCGTCTTAGTCATCGAACCGGAAAACGGGAAAACGACCACACTCAAACTTCTCGATAGCAAACTTTAAACACCTTTATAAAACGTATGAATACCAATAAATTTATATACCCTGCAAGCAGCCTGCTCCTTACTTCGGGTTTGTGCTTCGCCCAAGAAAGAGATGCTGTCGCCACAACAGAACGCCCCAATGTCATTTACTTGCTTTGCGACGACATGGGATACAGCGATATAGAGGCCTACGGCCAACAAATGATATCGACTCCCAATCTGAACAGGCTCGTAAATAAAGGCATGAGTTTCACTCAATTTTATGCAAGTACAGCCGTAAGCGCTCCATCAAGAGCTTCGTTGATGACCGGGCAACACACCGGACATACCAAAATACGGGGAAATAAAGAAATACAACCCGAAGGACAAGAGCCTCTCGATCCGAACGTAGAAACGTTGGGACATCTGTTTCAACAAAACGGATATGTGACAGGTTGTTTCGGTAAATGGGGTATGGGTTATCCCGGTTCGGGCGGAGAAGCTAACAAGATGGGATTCGACGTATTTTACGGATACAACTGTCAGCGTAAAGCGCACTCTTACTACCCGGAGTATTTGTGGAACAACCAAGAAAAAGAGTATCAAAACGGACGTTATTCGCAAGATGCCATACACGAACATGCGATGAAATTCATCGAAGACAACAAGGACAAGGCATTTTTCGGTTATTTCACATATACGATTCCCCATGCCGAACTGTGCCAACCGCAAGACAGTATCGTCGATATGTATAAAGGTAAATTTCAAGAGCCCCACCCGTGGTACGACAATGGAGATTATGGCACAGCAACTAATCCCCGCGCACAATTTGCGGCTATGATTACCCGATTGGACACGTATGTGGGACAAATCATCGATAAACTGGAAGAGCTGGGTATCGCCGAAAAGACTTTATTTATATTCACGAGCGATAACGGCCCTCATAACGAGGGAGGAGCAGATCCGACTTTCTTCAACACAGAGGAACGACTGAGAGGATTGAAACGAGCTTTGTACGAGGGCGGTATGCGCGTGCCTTATATCGCCTATTGGCCGGGGACTATCGAGGCCGGCTCTATAAGCGACTTGATGGCAGCCGGCTGGGATATGATGCCTACTTTCGTAGAATTGTTGGGTGAAGATACGGATTGGCGCGAAGAGGCGATGGACGGATTGTCCATACTCCCTACTCTGACCGGAAAGGGAGAACAACGGCAACATGACTTCTTGTATTGGGAGTTTCACGAGGAAAACGGACGCCAAGCCGTAAGAGCCGGAGATTGGAAACTGATTCGACAAAATATCAAAAACGGAAACCCGACTCATGAGTTGTACAACATTGCCGAAGACCCGCATGAAGACAATAATTTAGCTAATACTTATCCCGACAAAGTGGAAGAGTTGAAAGTCATTATGGATCGGGAGCATATACACTCCGACATATTTAACTTCGGACGTTGATTTACCGGTCCTGTATAATATAAAGATAAAAATAGCGGCTTCTCGTAAGAAGCCGCTATTTTTATAACAGGATCCCACAGGTTCGACAACGCTGTTTATTCGATATTTTTATTCAGTTTATTCCATTCCGAAACCGGGGGAATGATTCCCATCGCTATCACCTCATCACGCAAATCGCACAAATGCTTATAACTGCGCTCCAATTCTTTATCTTCTTCCGGCGTACCATACACCGGGTTATAATGTACTCCCGAACGATCGAGAATCGTCTCCATCGCCATAAGTATGTGGTTGAATTTCCCGTCAGACAAATAAACACCTGCCGGCCACGTGAAAGGATTTCCACCCATTGCCGCAGCAATCATCTCGATAGAAAGATAGGCCGGGCTCTGAAAAGAAGAGCGTCCTCGCAAATCGATAATGTGTTTGCCTCCTTGAACGACTTGCTGGCGTATCTTCTCCCAGTCTTCGGCCGGTAATTTTTCCGTTCCGATAAGCTCGGCGAGCGGAGTTCCTTTTACTTTTGTCGTCGAAGCAAAAACCGCCATTTGCTCGCCATGCCCTCCATAGGTACGGCAATTTTCGATTTCATCGGCTACCGCATGGAAATATTTTGCCAACTCGCTCTGCAAACGCGTACTATCGAGCGCCGCAAGCGTGGATACCTGAGATGGTTTCAAACCCGAATAAAGCAATACGATCAACCCCGTAATGTCGGCCGGATTGAAAACGACGACCACATGTTTCACATCGGGACAATAGCTGCGTATATCCTTACCGAATCGAGCGGCAATTTCGGCATTCCCTTTCAATAAATCCTCTCTCGTCATTCCTGCTTTGCGAGCAGCTCCTCCGGAAGATACGATATACGAAGCTCCCGTAAGAGCTTCTTTCACGTCGCTCGTGAAGGTTATATCTACCCCTTTAAATGCACAATGACGTAATTCCTCGGCAACACCTTCCAATGCCGGAGCATAAGGGTCATACAAACATAAATGAGGTGTCAAACGCATCATCAATGCAGTCTGTGCCATATTCGAACCGATCATACCGGCAGCACCCACGATCGTGAGCTTTTCATTCGTCAAAAATTCCATATTCGTTATATTTAAATGATGAGTTTTCTTTATTCCGTTACAAATATAACAAGCGAAACCTGATTTTGATTATCATTCTTTTTTACCATTCATAACAAAAGGTTATCGGCATAAACAGCCCTGCAGTCAAAACCAGACACAATACATTCATTATAAGATATATACATATTAAATCACGACCATTCTATCCGTCATTCGACCCATGTAAGGTACATTTCTTGACCAAACGGAGAGCGATACGAAGGCGACTTCGTAAACGGGCAATGTACCGGAAAGGGGGTATTCTTCTACAAAAACGGGAGCCGATACGAAGGGGATTTCGTCAATGGCTGTAAAGAAGGCTATGGAACCATGTACTACCCAGACGGTCGATATGACACCGGTCAATGGCATGACGACAACTTCATGGGATAAAAACAGAACCCAAAAACTTATTTTAGTTACCCGCCTTGCTCTCCGCAGAATACCCGAATCTTTCAAAAACATGAATAATTTAATACACTTTTTTTACTCGGTTTGCTAAATAATCTGTACTTTTGTACAAAAATTAGGAAATGGGAAAAGAAACATCTGAAAGAATACAGACTTCTGTGCTCAATGCAGCAGAGAAAAAAGTTTTGGTTTGGCTGGCTCAACGACAACCGGCATGGGTTACTTCGGACTTCCTTACATACACCGGTGTAGTAGGAGCTCTCGTATGCGCAGTGGGATTCGTATTGGCTCATATAGATAAAAACTACCTGTGGATTTCTTCTCTCGGGTTGGTAATTAACTGGTATGGCGACAGCCTCGACGGCACTCTTGCCAGAGTAAGGAATGCGCAAAGACCCGTTTATGGATTTTTTATCGACCATACGCTCGATGCCGTCACCATTTGTATCATGTGTATCGGAGCCGGTCTTTCGCCCATGTTCAGGCTCGATGTAGCGATGCTGGTATTAGTGGGCTATTTGGTTCTTTCGATTTATACGTATATCTCGACAATCCTAAGCGGTAAGTTCCTGCTCACTTACGGCAGCCTCGGGCCAACTGAATTCCGATTGATCGTCATTCTTATCAACACGGTGTTCATGTATACTTCCCTCTCGGAAATAAAGTGGACCATCGAAGGGCAAACATTGGGCATATTCGATGTAGCCGGATTGTTCATTGCCTGCTTCTTGTTCGTGGCATGGTTGGTTCAATTCATCACCGACCGTCGCGTTTTGTCCAAACAAGATCCATTGAAACCCTATTCTCCTAAAAAATAATAATAAAGATACGGTGTTAAAGCTGCGTATTTACCTACAATTCGTAGTCAGTCGGCTATTGGGCACAGGTGTCGATACCTTGATACTGTGGATATGCTCGACTTTTATATTCAGCAGCTACTGGGAGGTATATGTCCTCTCACCTATCATCAGTTTTGAATTTGCCGTATTGAGCAATTTCCTATGTTCTTATTTTTGGATATGGAAAAGTAGAATCGGCCGTCGTTCGACGTCTGATTTCTGTATTCGTTTTCTCATGTTCAATCTTTCATCGGGAGCCGGCTTCTTAATGAAAATGTTTTTTCTACTCATTTTCCAAAAGATATTCGGCTGGGACGTTATCTATTGTAATCTTGCCGCCCTGCTTATTTCGGGATTGTTCAACTATTTCGTAGCGGATATGCTGGTATTCAAATCGCGCAAACGGGTGAAAGTCGAAAGTTTCGACAGCAACGATTGCTGAATGCAGTCCCCTGCATAAACCCATAAAGCTCTTCCTTTTCGGTGAATTAAGCCTAAATCCCCCCCCTACAAAATTCGCCTCCAAAAAAGAATCTTATTTCTATTTCAAGCCCGTCTCGACTTGTTGCTGAGCAGGGGGAGATTTTGTATGTTTATTTCTCCCTCGTCCTACGGCACACTCCACCTCATTTACGATAAACAAAAGAAGGACGAGACTTAACTCCACCGCCCGTACTTTCTGCCCCCTCTATTAAATTAACCCCTCCGTCACTTCGTGCCACTTCCCCTATATTTTTGCGTTGCAAAAACACCCCGTAATACTACGGGACACGGCAGGGAGGAGGGTAAATAACCCTCTATTCATTGCAGAGAAGTGCACCTATATCGCTTTGCGATACCCCGCAATGCTACGGGACACGGCAAGAGAGGAATATGAAATTTTAGTAGATGGGATAGGGAAAGAATTGATAAAGTTGTATAAAAACGAAAGGGAAGCAAAAAATTTGCTTCCCTTTCGAGTGATTGAGTTGGGATTCGAACCCAAGACCCACAGCTTAGAAGGCTGTTGCTCTATCCAGCTGAGCTACTCAACCGACCTTTTATGAAAAAGTGCTGCAAAGTTAGGGATATTTCGGGATATTCCAAATATATGTATCCTATTTTTTGTAGCCCTCATATAAAATAGAAGTATCAGAAAGGATACCCTACCGTGAAATGAAACGCAGAATCTCGTTTGAAGTTTTGCGAAGCGATTGCCCAATGGTCTTGTCCGGCCGCCGGATTATAGGCTTTCATTCCCATGTCGAAGCGAAGTAAGAAATAGCTGAAATCCAGACGGATTCCCAATCCATAGGCCAACGCGATTTCCTTATAAAACGAATCTAGTCGGAACTGACCGCCGGGCTGCGATTCGTAATCACGAATCGTCCAAATATTACCGGCATCGATAAAAGCCCCCAACTCTACTTTCCAAAATAGTTTGGTGCGATATTCAAGATTTATATCGAGGCGTATATCTCCACACTGATTGATAAATTCGGACACAGAATTATTGCCGTTATAACTACCGGGACCGAGCGTTCTTACCGACCACCCTCGCACACTGTTGGCTCCACCCGAATAGTAGCGTTTCTCAAAAGGTAAAATATCGGAATTCCCATAGGGTATGCCTATTCCTCCGCCTACATGAAAAGCAATAGAGTTTCGCTCGTCAATCAAATGGGTAAAACTATAATCGAAATCGAATTTAGCATACTGGGAATATCGGATACCAAAAATCTTGTATCCCCCATCGGGCTCCTTCGAGGTAAGTTTGGAAAAGGCATTGAGCACGTTGCCCGCTATTTCTCCCGCAGCCCTCAACGTATAGACATTGGTGCGACGCTGCACCGGATTGGAGGGATTGAGATTGGAGCAATAAAAGGTATATCCCATACGCATGATGAAGTGATCCTCGTAACTGTATCGTAAAAGCGGATTATCGGGGGCTATGTTTTCGAGAAATCCGTCGGTCTTACGAGGCAAATAGACATAATTTATATCCAACAAGTCGTAGTTGTGACGGTAGAATCCCCGATTGGTCGTCCACTTATATTTCCAAGCCGCTCCCCAAATGACTCGCGTATACTCGGGACGTTGCTGGAAATTAAGATTTATACTATATTCGGTGCTGGCCTTCATACGCCGCCGAAAATCGGTACGCAAAAACGGGAAAAGAAATTTGGGATAAGTAACTCCTATCTCCCCTCCCAACTCGGTATATCGGTCATTGATGAGTCCGCTCAAATCGCCCGACAAACTTTCATAAGCACCGCGCACCTTAGCCGAAAAAGTTTCGGAACCCTTGAAGATATTACGATGTTGATAAGTAGCTCCCACGGCAAAACCTAAATCGCCCTCGGAATTAGTACCTTCCAATTCGAGCGAGACAGACTGCGGCTTATCCTTGCTGAGCAAAATATAACAATCCAATTGATTTACACCTTCGTCGTTCCGACCGGCCGGCTCGAAGCGAATATTGACATATTTGACAATACGCAATCTCCCGAATGCCGTATAGGTATTGTCCACATCTCGACCACTGAACAACAACCCCGGACGAATGAAACAATTCTCCACCAATGTTTCCCGTCGAATATAAGGGCGATCGCCTTCCACGAAATAATAATTCTTATATGTACCGGCATTGGCAACATCGATTTGGTCGGTCGCCGTCGGGTCATAAGACAACACAAAATAGATTTTCCTCATATAATACCGTTCGTACGGACGATACCCCGAAGCATTGGCAACAGACTCAGGAACAAGATTCATAGTGAGATCGACTGCTTTCGAACGGTCGGCGGTATCCGCCGTATAGGTAATCAGTTCTTTATTAAAAGCATAAAAGCCATCACGCCGCAACATATCGGAAATGCGTTGCCTTTCCTCGTCCAACACATTTCTATCGAAATTCGATCCTTTCTTCAAAAGCGAATGAGAGACATATTGCCGCTCGACAAGCCGGGAAATCGTATCGTTTGAAATACGATAGTCTATATCGTCTATGTAATGCGGCGTATTTGCCGAGACTCGATAGAACACGTCCATACGTTTACCTTTCGAAACCGTATCGACATCGACCCGAGCAGCCATATATCCTTTATTATTCATGGCCTTCTCCATTTGCATACGAGAATTTTCTATCAAAACCGGGTCGTAAATTATCGGGGGTGTGCCGGCATTCCTCACCCAGCGGTTATACCATTTGGTCGAATCGTTTCCCGACAAATTATATAGCCCGAGCGTAAAGCGGAACAACCCGAACATACGGTGATTAGGCTCCTGACGCAAATAGGATTTCAAATCGGAAGGTTTCACCGACTTATCATCGGTCTCTATCTTTACATGGTCGAGCAGATAGCTACCGTCCGGGACATGGCGGGTAGGACTACACGCAACCAGAACAATACCGACGATCGCTCCTAAACTTGCCTTTATAACTCGACGAATTTTCAACGCTTCTCCGATAACTTGATTCTTTCTCGATGGATAAAACCTTGCAAATATACACTTTATTTTTTTCAATTCCAGCCATTCCTTAGGCAGAAGCAAGAAGACAAAAATTAACCGGGTTTCAATCACACAGTTATACGATGTTTTTTATTTTCATTTATTACATTAAACTCCGTAAATACAAGCAATTTAAAATAGTAAACATATATTTTCTTTCAAATTATTTGTTTATATCACAAAATAGTTATACATTTGCAACATCATAAACAATATTTATGTGATAATTATGTTACTACACGTCATTTCTCTATCGGTCATTAGCGAGCTTCTTGTCGTGAGTCGGTAAGGTGGAAAGGCGTATGTAGTTACTTCTCATAGAATGTTAAATTAGAGTAATTGTAAAAACCTTTCCACACTGCGGAAAGGTTTTTCTTTTAATGAGTACAGATTATGAAACATCAATTGCGGAGTGCGACGAGCACTGGCGGAAGGAGAATGGCAGGAGCGAGAGCTCTATGGAGAGCCAACGGCATGAAAGAAACGGAGATGGGAAACCCCATCATCGCAATCGTCAATTCGTTCACCCAATTCGTTCCCGGCCATGTACATCTGCATGAAATAGGGCAAACGGTAAAAAAAGAAATCGAGAAATCAGGATGCTTTGCCGCCGAATTCAACACGATCGCTATCGACGACGGCATAGCTATGGGACATGACGGCATGCTTTATTCCCTTCCCTCCCGCGACCTCATCGCCGACAGCGTCGAATATATGGTCAATGCACACAAGGCCGATGCCATGATCTGTATCAGTAATTGCGATAAAATCACACCGGGCATGCTCATGGCGACCATGCGGCTCAACATTCCTACCATCTTCGTATCGGGAGGTCCTATGGAAGCGGGGCAGCTCGATGGGAAAGGACTCGATTTAATCGATGCCATGGTCGAATCGGCCGACGAAACCATAAGCGACGAACAAGTGCGCCGAGTAGAACATGCCGCATGCCCTACCTGCGGTTCCTGCTCGGGCATGTTTACCGCCAACTCCATGAACTGCCTCAACGAAGCCATCGGACTGGCTCTCCCCGGAAACGGTACTGTCGTAGCGACCCACCGCAACAGGGAACGGTTATTCATACAAGCTGCCCGACAAATCGTGGAGAACTGCCGGGCTTATTACCAAGACGGCGATGAAAGTGTATTGCCCCGTAACATCGCTACTCGCGCGGCATTCCTCAATGCGATGACTCTCGATATTGCCATGGGGGGCTCTACCAACACGGTATTGCACCTGCTCGCCATAGCCCAAGAGGCCGGAGTAGACTTTACGATACAAGACATAGACTCCTTGTCCCGAAAGTCGACGGTGCTTTGCAAAGTAGCGCCCAATTCGCACTACCACATACAAGACGTGAACCGTGCGGGAGGCATTCTCTCGATTCTCGCCATACTCGAAAAAGAGGGGCTGATAGACGCATCTGTCCGTCGAGTAGATCGACTGTCCTTAACCGAAGCCATCGAACAGTATGCGATACGAAACGGCGCATGTCCCCCCGAAGCGGAAAGGCTTTGGAAAAGCGCACCGGGCAACCGGTTCAACCTCGTGATGGGTTCTCAGGAAAACTATTACGACAAGCTCGATACCGACCGTTCGAAAGGGTGTATCCGCGATTTTGAACACGCTTATGTCAAAGACGGTGGACTGGCCGTACTTTTCGGGAATATCGCCCAAGACGGCTGTATCGTCAAAACGGCCGGAGTGGACGAGAACATCTTCCGCTTCAAGGGAAGAGCCAAAGTATTCGAATCTCAGGAAGAGGCTTGCGAAGGCATACTCGGCGGGAAAGTGGAGAGCGGCGACGTGGTCGTCATCATCTACGAGGGACCCAAAGGAGGCCCCGGCATGCAAGAGATGCTCTACCCTACCTCGTATATCAAATCAAAACACCTCGGCAAAGCCTGTGCCCTCATTACAGACGGGCGTTTCTCAGGTGGGACATCGGGACTTTCCATCGGACATATCTCGCCCGAAGCAGCTGCCGGCGGAAACATAGGATTAGTGCGGAACGGCGACCTCATCGAAATAGACATTCCCAACCGCAGCATCAACCTGCTTATCGAAGAAACAGAAATGAAACGTCGCAGAGCAGAAGAAAATACCCGGGGAAAAGAGGCATTCACCCCTCGACACAGAACACGAAACATATCGAAAGCCTTGCAAGCCTATGCTGCCTTAGTAAGCTCGGCCGACAAAGGTGCTGTACGAATTATCTAAGAAATAGAGTCCCAATTGTACAAAACGACTATGGCAACAGAGAAAATAAGCGGAGCGGAAGCGCTCATCAAATCGCTCATCGCAGAAAAGACAGAGTATATATTCGGATATCCGGGAGGAGCCATCATGCCCGTATTCGATGTTCTCTACGATTATCGAGACAAATTGAAACATATCCTCGTGAGACACGAACAAGGAGCTACACATGCCGCACAAGGGTACGCACGAGTATCGGGGAAGACCGGAGTCGTCATGGTCACCTCGGGTCCCGCCGCCACCAATATCATCACGGGGCTCTCGGATGCCATGATGGACAGCACTCCGCTCATCGTCATCACCGGGCAGGTCGCCTCTCCCCTATTGGGCTCGGACGCTTTTCAGGAAACCGATGTCGTAGGAATCACCCAGCCGGTGACCAAATGGAGTTACCAGATACGTCACAGCGAAGAAATAGCTTGGGCGGTAGCAAGAGCTTTTTACATCGCCGGGAACGGTCGTCCAGGTCCCGTGGTTCTCGACATTGCCAAAGATGCCCAAACGGGAATGACCGAATTCGACTACAAACCCTGTCAATTCATTCGCAGCTACAACCCTTATCCCGACATACAACCCGGCGAAATAGAGGAAGCCGCCCGGCTTATCAACCAGTCTCGCAAGCCGTTCATACTCGCCGGTCAGGGGGTAGTTATCTCCCATGCTGAAAAGGAATTGTCGGAACTGGCCGAAAAAGCCGATATACCAGTAGGTTGCACTCTGTTGGGATTATCGGCAATGCCGACCGGCCACCCCCTATACAAAGGCATGTTAGGCATGCACGGCAGCATAGCCGCCAACATCAAGACCAACGAATGCGACCTGCTCATCGCCATCGGCATGCGGTTCGACGACCGAGTAACGGGCGACTTGAAACAATATGCCCGACAAGCCAAAGTAATTCATATAGACATCGACCCGTCGGAATTTAACAAAAACGTGAAGTGCGATGTATCAGTACTGGGTGATGCCCGTGCCGTATTGCAAAAGCTGAACGAAAAAATCGTTCCTGCCAAACACACCGAATGGATAGAATCTTTCTCGGTGTGTGAAATGGTGGAAAGAGAAAAGGTCATAGAACCGGAGATACACCCCCGGAAACCATTGATGAATATGGGAGAGGTCGCCCGAAAGGTATCCGAAGCCACAGGCAACGACAGTATTCTCGTGACCGACGTGGGACAAAACCAAATGCTATCGGCCCGATATTACCGGTTCAAAAGATCCCGCAGTATCGTTACCTCCGGCGGATTGGGCACTATGGGGTTCGGCCTTCCCGCCGCTATCGGAGCCAAGATAGGCAATCCCGACCGCACGGTCTGCTTTTTTACCGGAGACGGAGGACTGCAAATGACAATCGAAGAATTGGGTACAATCATGCAATATGGTATCGATGTGAAGATCATTATTCTCAATAATAATTTCTTGGGTATGGTAAAACAATGGCAAGACCTGTTCTTCGACCATCGCTACTCCGAAACCCCAATGCTGAATCCCGATTTTACGGGCGTGGCAGCAGCTTACGGCATAGCCGGCGAAAGGGTCGCCACCCGCGAAGAACTCGACTCTGCCATACGACGTATGCTCGACCACCGCGGAGCTTACCTGCTCGATGTACAAATAGACCCGGATTGCATGGTATTCCCGATGACTCCCGCCGGGAGCTGTGTAACCCATATCATGCTCAACGCCACTGAAAAATATTAAGACCGATATGACTCAACAGACATTATATACCGTAACCGTTTATTCTGAAAACCAAGTAGGATTACTGAATCAGATTTCGATTATCTTTACACGCCGACAGCTCAATATCGAGAGCCTGTCGGTATCGGGCTCGGCTATCGAAGGTGTACACAAATTTACCATCACGACATACAGCGACCGCGAAACGATGGAAAAACTGGTCAAGCAGATAGAAAAACGAATAGACGTATTACGCGCCTTCTTTTATACCGACGACGAAATCATTTTTCAAGAGGTCGCACTTTACAAGGTTCCTACCGACAAACTATTGGACGACAGGAGCATCGAAGATTTGATTCGCAAACACAATGCCCGCATTTTGGAAGTGAACCGCACATATACCGTCATCGAGAAATCGGGACACCCCGACGAAACTCAATCTCTGTTCGAAGAACTGAGTCGATACGATGTCATGCAATTCGTCCGGTCGGGACGTGTCGCCATAACCAAATCGACCGTCGAGCACGTAAGCATATTCCTACAAGAACAACAATACCGACAAAACCAACTATGAAAGAAAAAGAAGAACAATCCAAACGACAAACAGAACCGGTCTACTCCAAAACTTATACCGTAGAGCCGGCCGAAGGAAACGGTCAACAGGAGTTGCCGCTCACCCTGCTCGCCAAACGAATACTCGAAGTGGCTACGTTACATGCCGAATCGTGGGGCGTGGGATATAGTACGCTCATCAAAAAACGGCAAGTATGGGTACTCTCCCGGCTCACCGTCGAAATGTACCGTTATCCGCTCATCAACGAGCATTATACTTTACAAACATGGATCGAAGGGTATAACAAGCATTTTTCATCGAGAAACTTCGCCATACTGGGAGAGGACGGCTCTCCCTGCGGATATGCCCGCACGATTTGGGTCGTTATCGATTTGGATAGTCGCACATCGGTAGATATAAGTCAGTTCGAATATATCGCCGAGAACATATCGGACAAAGCATGTCCCATCGAAAAGCAATCGAGAGTACGCGATGTACATGACGAAAATGCAGTAATCTATCCTGTGACTTATAACGATATAGATTTGAACCGACATGTCAACAGTGTGAAATACATCGAGCACGAACTCGACCTTTTCCCTTTCGAACGGTATGACAAACAACGTATCCGACGGTTCGAAATAAGCTATGCCAACGAAGCTCGATACGGTTCTACCCTGCAACTGCTGAAAGAGGAAGAAGCTCCGGATTATTTTACCTTAGAAATACGGGACGACCAAACCGTGTACTGCAAAGGAAGAATCATATTTGAAAACAGATAAAACCAATTTAATTAACCTCTAAACAAAAAAGAAAATGGCAATCATGAATTTTGGCGGTGTTGACGAAAACGTAGTCACCCGGGAAGAATTTCCATTGGAAAAGGCAAGGGAAATCCTCAAAGACGAAACCATCGCCGTTATCGGATACGGCGTACAAGGTCCCGGACAAAGTATGAACTTGCGGGACAACGGATTCAATGTCATCGTCGGGCAAAGAAAAGGCTCGAAGACATGGGATAAAGCGGTGGCCGACGGCTGGGTTCCCGGCGAAACGCTTTTCGAAATCGAAGAGGCTTGCCAGCGTGGAACAATTATCGAATACCTTCTTTCCGACGCAGCTCAAATAGAGGTATGGCCCAAAGTGAAAAAACATCTTACCGCCGGTAAAACGCTTTATTTTTCTCATGGATTCGCCATCACCTACAAAGAGCGCACGGGTATCGTTCCTCCTGCCGATGTCGATGTAGTACTGGTTGCGCCCAAAGGTTCGGGAACCAGTTTACGGCGCATGTTCTTGCAAGGTCGGGGGCTCAATTCGAGCTATGCTATTTTCCAAGATGCGACTGGGCACGCCAAAGAGAAAGTTATAGCTCTCGGTATCGGAGTCGGTTCGGGATACCTTTTTGAAACTACTTTCAAACGCGAAGTTTATTCCGACCTTACCGGAGAACGGGGAACTCTCATGGGAGCCATTCAAGGTATTTTCGCCGCACAATACGACACACTGCGCGCACACGGACACAGCCCTTCGGAAGCATTCAACGAAACGGTCGAAGAGCTTACCCAATCACTGATGCCTCTTGTCGCCGAAAACGGTATGGACTGGATGTATGCCAACTGCTCGACAACAGCCCAGCGAGGAGCTCTCGACTGGTGGAAAAAGTTTCGTGATGCTACCAAACCCGTATTCGAAGAACTGTATGAAGAGGTAGCCAAAGGGAACGAAGCTCAACGCTCTATCGACACGAACAGTAAAGAGGGATATCGCGATGGACTGAACAAAGAGTTGAAAGAGTTGCGAGAAAGCGAGATGTGGCAAGCCGGTGTGACCGTTCGAAAATTACGCCCCGAAAATAACTAACCGGCAAATAGATTACCATATAGAAAAGAGATTATCCCACTCGTTGGGATAATCTCTTTTCTTATACCCGAACGTATAGAATAAATAACCATAAACCTCGAAACTTTTTCTTCGATAAATTGTATTGACAATACCGGGAATTTCCGGGAAATAAAAATATATCGGAATATGAAATCCTACGAAACCCTGACTGTCGGCCAAATTGTCGCCGACAAATACGAAGCAGCGAATGTATTTGAAAAATACGGTATCGACTACTGTTGCCACGGTTCCACACCGTTGCTCGAAGCCTGTAAAAATGCAAATGTAGAACTCGACCAAGTCCAAAAAGAACTCGAAAATACTCCATCGTCTGCTTACGGAAACATCGATTTTACCAATTGGCCTATCGATTTACTCATAGACTATATTCTCAAAATCCACCACCGCAACATTCGCTCGCACGGGCCAGAATTATTACATCTCTTGGACAAAGTTTGTAATGTCCACGGAGATCGCCACCCGGAACTATACAAAATACGTACTCTCTTTCACGACTCGCTCGAAAGCCTTTACAGCCATCTCGACAAAGAAGAACTGGTTTTATTCCCTTATATCTACGAAATGTTTAAGGCCAGAGAAGAGCACAAACATTTACCCGATTTCCATTGCGGTTCGATCGAAGCTCCCATCTCGGTAATGTTGTCGGAACACGAGGCTGAGGGAGAACGATTCCAGCATATCAACCGATTAACCCAAAACTACACAGTCCCCAAAGATGCTTGCAACAGTTACCGATTGGCTTTCGACAGATTGAAATCTTTTGAAAAAGCCCTACACCAACACATTCACCTCGAAAACAATATAGTCTTTCCACGAGCTATTGAAATGGAAAAAGAATTAAGGAAATAGGTAACCATGCAAATCAATATAAAACGGGTATACGATCCTCCAAAAGTATCGGACGGCTATCGTATATTAATAGATCGCTTATGGCCCAGAGGCACGAAAAAAGAGGCTCTGAAATATGATATCTGGGAGAAGAACATTGCTCCTTCTCCCGCATTACGCCGATGGTTCCATGAGAATCCGCAAGAGCATTGGGAGGGATTCGTATCGCTATATTCAAAAGAGTTGGAAAACTCCGCCTCTGTAAAAGATTTCGTCGAAAAAATAAAGAGCCACGATCGAATAACATTATTGTATGCCTCAAAAGATGCCACCCACAATCATGCTTCAGTACTAAGACAGTTTCTACAAAATCATCTACACTAATTGCCGCATAAACTACCTGCGCCACTACTAAAAAGAACGATGGAGAACGAAGTTGTCACTTGCCGATCGTATATAAAAGTAGTATGTTTCCAGTATTCTTTCCCATAAAATAAAACGGGAAAAATCCGAAACTATCATAAATAACGAAGGGGAGCAATGCTCCCCTTCGTTATTTATCGACGACGCTGTTGTTTGTTTCGTTGCTTCTGTTGTTCTCTCAACGCAGCCTGCTGCTGGCGTTGCGCTTCTTCCAACCGAGCCATGAAACCGCTCTTCTTGCGAGGTTTCTTTTGATTCTCTTTCAACTCGGCAAGAACTTTCTCCTCATTGATACACTTACGGAATACATAGGTTTGAATAATCGTAATCAACAACGACAAGAAATAATAATAACTCAACCCGGCCGAATAATTATTAAAGAATACCAAGAACATGACGGGCATCAGATACATCATGAACTTCATACCCGGCATCTGTTGTTGTCCGGCGGTATTCTGCATATTGATTTTGGTGTATATCAAGTTGGTAATAGTCATCAACAAACAGAAAAGGCTGATGTGATTACCAAAATAGGGCGTTATCAACGGTATATAAGTATCCCAACTTACGATCGCATCATAGGTCGACAAATCTTTCGCCCACAAGAACGATTCACCCCGAAGCTCGATAGAAGACGGGAAGAAGGTGAACATCGCAATAAGAATAGGCATTTGTAAAAGTAACGGCAAACACCCGCCCATAGGATTCACTCCCGCCTTGCTGTACAGATCCATTGTCAAACGCTGACGCTCCATCACTTTATCCTGCCCCGGATACTTATCATTAATCTCCTTAATTTGAGGGGCTAAAACCCGCATACGAGCCTGCGACTTATAAGATTTATACGTGAAGGGGAATAAAACGAGCTTTATAAATATCGTCAACAACAAAATGATAACGCCATAATTGCTGAAAAATTTACCCAAGAAGGTGAATACCGGTATAACGATGAGCGTATTTATCCAACGGAAAAACTTATATCCCAGTGGAACGAGCTTATCCAAATCGAGTGTCTGGTCTCCCGAAAGATCGTCGTCATAAGAGGACAATAACGGATAAGAATTCGGTCCGAGAAAAATATTGAATCCGGCAACCTGCGGCTCTTTCGAATCATAATCTATCGTACTCTCGGCATGAAACTGTTTCAAATATCTATCTTCTTCCAAAGACCGAGAGGTAAAAATTCCGTCGTTAAATTTTCCATCGGCAATAAAAGCAGTAGAGAAGAACTGGTTTTTAAACCCAATCCATTTAAGGCTCGTAGTCGCTTTCTCTTCATCGTTACCCGACTCGCTCAAATGCTCTACATCGTCTCCTGCAAATTTATAATACAAGGCACTATTTCTCTCCTCAAACATACGTCCTTGTTCTTGACGGCGCATTTTCTGGTCCCAAATAAAATCCCAATAAACAGCGCTCGACGGAATTACCCGATCCATATCTTTCTGCCAGATATCCATTTTCAACATATAGCTGTCTTCCGGCAAAGAATATCGAATGCCCATCTGGCTTCCATTGGCAAGCTGCAATGTCATATTTACAGCATTACCATCGATTTCGGGAGTAAAATATAAATCGCGTGTATCGATCACGCGCGCATTCGTACGAATAATGAATCCATAGTCGTTTTCGTCTCCGGTAAACAGAGTCACATTCGTGGAATCATAGGCCATGTAATCATTCAAAACAGCCTCATAAAGACGACCTCCTTTATTAGAAAACTTCAATGTCACCTTATTATTGGACAAAGTAGTAAATTCTTCCGAACCTTCGGCACAAGGAGCGAACTCGCCGAAACGCGCTATCAAACCTGCATTTTTTAATGAATCGGCAACTTCTCCCGAAACGGTATCGGTCGAAACGGGTGTTTCTGCCAAAGCGGCCTCGGCCATACGTTCCGCTTCCACAGCGGCAATCGAATCATTATACCGACGCTGTGCCTCCAATTGTTCGGGTGTAGGCTGCATCCACCAAGAGAAAAGCAGCACAACTACGACCATCAATACAAGACCTAAAATCGTGTTTTTATCCATTCTTCAATTTTGAGATTACTAAATTATTTTTTTGAAATCGCAGCTTTAATAAAGTCAACGAAAAGGGGATTCGGATTAAGAACCGTACTATTGTACTCGGGGTGATATTGTACTCCCACATACCAACGCAAAGACGGAACCTCGACAACTTCGACCAAATGAGTTTCGGGATTCTCGCCCACGCAACGCATTCCGGCATCTTCAAAAGCTTTACGATACTCATTGTTAAATTCGAAACGATGGCGATGCCGTTCGCGAATATGGGTCGTTCCATAAGCCTTAGCAGCAATAGAGTCTTCGGCCAATATACAGTCATAGGCGCCTAAACGCATCGTCCCACCCATATTGGTTATGCTTTTCTGCTCCTCCATCAAGTCTATCACATTATGCTTGGTCGTCACGTCCATTTCGGTAGAGTTAGCATCGGTATACCCCAACACATCGCGGGCATACTCGATCACCATGCATTGCATGCCCAAACATACGCCAAATGTCGGAATATCGTGTTCACGAGCATATTTCAAAGCGATGAATTTTCCTTCGATACCTCTCTGCCCAAATCCCGGAGCAATCAACACGCCATCTAAAGAAGAAAGCATAGCGTCCACATTTCCGCTATTTAACTTCTCGGAATGAATATATTGCAAATCGAGTTTGCGATCGTTATAGGTAGCTGCCTGAAACAACGATTCATTGATAGATTTATAGGCATCGGGAAGTTCTACATATTTGCCGACCAATCCGATACGTACGGTCTTAGTCGCATTTTTCATGCGATGCAAGAAATTCAACCACGGCTCCAAATGAGGTTCTCCATTTATGGGTAAACCGGTTTTTGTCAATACGATTTCATCTAAATGCTGTTGATGCATTTTCAAAGGGACTTCGTATATAGACGGAACATCTATCGACTGAATCACTGCCGCAGGATCTACATTGCAAAACAATGCCACCTTCTTACGTAAAGCAAGAGATAACTCATACTCGGTACGCAATACCAATATATCGGGTTGGATACCTACCTCCTGCAATTGTTTTACCGAATGTTGGGTCGGTTTGGTTTTCAATTCCTTAGCGGCAGCAATATAAGGTACATAGGTCAAATGAATACATACACAATTTTTCCCCATTTCCCAACGCAACTGACGTACGCTTTCGAGATAGGGCAAAGATTCGATATCCCCGACCGTTCCCCCGATCTCCGTGATTACGAAATCGAACTGGTTCTTCGATCCTAAAAGTTTAATGTTACGTTTAATTTCATCTGTAATATGCGGAATAATCTGCACCGTCTTTCCCAAATAATCGCCCCGTCGTTCTTTATCTATTACATTTTGATAAATACGCCCTGTTGTAATATTATTGGCGCGAGTCGTAGGAGTATTGGTGAATCGCTCGTAGTGACCCAAGTCAAGGTCGGCTTCGTGTCCATCGACCGTCACATAACATTCTCCATGTTCATAAGGGTTCAATGTTCCGGGATCTATATTGATGTAAGGATCGAACTTTTGGATAGTTACTCTATAACCTCTTGCCAAAAGCAATCGAGCCAACGAAGCCGAAATAATACCTTTACCCAACGACGAGGTTACCCCCCCCGTAACGAATATATACTTAGTCTCCACGATAAAATATGGTTTATGTGTTACATTTACAAGGCGCAAAATTAGGAAAAATAATCCACAATCTATCGCAACATTCAACAGAATTATCACTTTTCATTTGCTATGAAGAGAAAAGCCCATAACAGATAGAAACACTTTACAATTTTTACCCAAAAGAAAGACTATCGGTAAACAATTTGTATCAAATAATCATTATCTTTGCAAACAGATGCGAAAATAGGCTGCATTCGGCAAAGTCAAGCAAGCTTGCTTTTGCCCTCATTGGCACTATCTTTGCAAACAGATGCGAAAATAGGCTACGCCTTGCCATAATCGAATAAACCTATTTCTACTCTCTACTTGTTGCACTATCTTAAAAAATACAAACATATACTCTTATGAACTCACGAATTACAGCTATTCTCATAGGTCTTCTTTCTGTAACCGGAGTATTCGCAACGACTGCCATAGAACAGAACGATAGTATAACGAACGAAATCGTATCTGACAGTATAACAATGGCCATGCCATCAGATTCTATAACCATACAGGTTACCGATACCGACTCGATCGCTCGCCAGCAAGAGGCCGACAAGAATTTACTTTCATTATTGGAAACAGACTCAACCGAACAGATTTTACCGGTTATCAAAATGTTGCGTATGCTCGAATATGCCGACAGCATAAGAGCTATGCAAGGGTCGGGCGAAATACCTGTCAACCCACTTTTCTTACCTATCGTGTTCGAAAAACAGATGTCTACTCCTTTTCAACATTTACCCTCGGCCGAAAAATGCCCATTCAAACCAAAGTCTCTTTCGGTGGACGATAAATGGTTACAAGACGAGATTCAAGCCGAAAAGACCCGAAATTTAGCACAGAACTATGTAATCGTCAATTACCCGAAACTTATACATTACAATACAGACAATCTACCGGAAGTGCCTAAACAATACGTGATCGAAAACGATCCGGCCAAACATATTCTCTCTATCAAAGAAAAGCCGCTGATTATAAAAAATGACGTGGGAAAAGAAAAGATCAAACTAAAACGATGGATAATCAACTTCCAATCGTCCATACAATTTTCCCAAGTCTATGTTTCGGAGAATTGGTATCAAGGAGGGACGAGCAATGTCAATCTGCTAAGCGATCAACAATTCTCTATCAAATATAACGATCCCAAAGAGCAACGCATCTTATTCGAGAATTTAGTACAATGGAGATTGAACATCAACAGTGCCCCGGAAGACACATTGCATTCCGTAAAAATCAGTGAAGATTTATTCCAGATAAACTCGAAATTCGGTCTTAAAGCCTACAACAAATGGTACTACACTGCGACCATGAATTTCAAGACACAATTTTTCACCAGTTATGCCGCTAATTCCAACAACAAGGTGGCTGCATTTCTATCTCCTGCTGAGTTGAATTTGGGTTTAGGTATGTCTTATCAATATAAAAACGATAAAAAACGTTTCGAGACATCGATATCGCTCTCCCCACTTTCTTACAACTTGCAATTCATCGTTAACGACGACATGGATGCGGCCAGCTTCGGAATCAAATCGGGGAAAAGCATGAGTCAATACGGTTCCTCCTTCGAAGGGCGCATCAAATGGGAGTTCTATCATAACATGGTTTGGAGTTGCAGACTGTTTTATTTCACCAACTATGATCATGTACAAGGGGATATGGAAAATACATTCGACTTTATCCTCAACCGTTTCTTCTCTACTCGTTTGTTTGTTCATCTGCGATATGACGATGCTCGCGCGCTGAACAAAGACTTCGGACATTTCCAACTGAAAGAATTACTAAGTTTCGGATTCAACTATAAATTCTAATGAGAATCAAACTCATAGTTTTACTATGCATCGGTATGCTCTGTTCCTCATCGATAAAAGATGAAGAAGGGCGTTATGAAAGTAAGCCTCCTTATCGTAGTTTCATTCTTGAAAATTATACCGAAGAAAGTGCCAAACATTATTTCGATACAGCTCCAATCGACAGTTGGGAAGGTATTTGGCTCCTGACAGAAAATGGAGAAAGAGTCGCTATCGAACGGTTTAAAGACATTCGATTTTCCGAAATCTTTACACACCGAATCGTTAAATTGGATTCGTCGGTACGCAGTGAAATTCCCGTCGGAACTATTTTAGGGTACTTAACTCGCGGAGTAAATCCTAACACTTGTTTCATCTGGCTCTATAAACATAAACTGACAGGTGCAATACTTTACGCCCCCAAAAGGTTTTCGGCCAGACTAACTTCTGACCTCAACGGCATTTTATTCTCAGGAAACAGCGCTAAAAAATTAGAAGACTTATTCGATCCCCGGTCAGGATTCATTAAATTATATCCCAAGCAAATCTCGGAGAATTCTGAAAATCGGGAAATCCGATATCTGTAAATTCAGAACTTTCGGAAAACAAAGCGTTCATCTTCACCCCGGGTCAAAATCATTTTGGAAGAGGTAAGTTTCTCAATGTAAAAAGTATATTCCTCGTTCATTTTCAACTTGAAAACAGGAGGTAGTTCTGTTTCAAACCAAGAGGGTTCCATTATTTTAAATTTCAGTATGTCATCTTCGCGAACGTAACTCCCGAAATAATTGTCTGTTGCATTTTCTATTCCTCCCCGATGAACCAATTGTAACTTTATGACACTACTCTGAAAATTATAGTAAAGACTATCATGTGGGGTCATTGTACCATTCTCCCACATCTCAATCAATTGCCATTTCCCGAAAAGAGGACCTATATACCCATCATTATGAGTACAAGAGGTGACAACAATCCCCAAAAACAATCCTATTAAAATACGGCGAATCATCATCTTGTTCTTCATTTTCCAATTGTTAAAATTCCACTTTTCCTGATACCGATAGCAACACCCCATTTATCTCCATACAATTCGCCCCAATCTCCGGCCAAAGAAGCGGAAAACGACCACCCCGAAAGTTTTATCGGAGAATAAACACATTCTATCAGCCCCGACATATCGTGTTGGGTATCGGCTAACGGAAGAAAAGTCGTTCCCCAAGAGGTTCGATACGACGCTAATATTTTATATTTCCATTCAGGAGCGATATAACCCGACGCTCCTAAATGGACTCCTCGTATTCTGTTATACTTGTATCTCATATAACCATCTGTATTGTACAACAAGGATTTAGCCATTGCTGTACCATTGGAAAGGCCGTAATGCGCCCAACCGTTATAGAAATAATTATTGTAGTAATCATCGGCTCCTGTGGCTTCTATATCCAATTTAGGTTCATTATAATCACTCGGACACCAATTCAGAGGCCCACTTTGATTGGTCATATCCAAATATTCTAAAACGACATTCGACAGCCAGTTTTTCTTACCGCTCTTATATTCAAGCCCCCATAGACCGTCCCAACCATTGAACTTCCCCATTCCCGATGCATCGTCGTAATACCATTCGAAGTAACCTCTTACAGAAGAATTGTCTTTGAACCTGTATTCCGCCGATAAATTCCATTGTCCCACATGGTTTCCATAATAGTAGGCCTGATCTCCTTCATTGGTTTGGCCATCACCAGACGACGGAAACAAGATTTTAAAAAAATCTTTCAAGCGTGTCGGACTTTTCATCGTGAGAGAATCTATCAAAATACCCTTTTCATAATACCGTTTAGTGCCTCCGAACTGTGCTGCCAGTTCGGCTCCGATCGTTACGACAAAGGGTTTGTCGGGATTGGAACGAAACGAAATGGATTTATGGTGATATAAAGCATCGGTCGTAATATACTGATTATAATAATTGTAATGGTCCCTTAAAAAATCGTTGTCCATAAACTTTCCATACGCAAGTTCACCCTTAATCTGTACCCAGCCTTTCGTAAACGGAATATCTACAAAATCGATAAATCCGGCTCTAACTTGGGGTATAGGCCGTGCATTACCCGACCAGACCAACCCGCCGGAACTCAACTCGAAATTTACTACTTCATCGGTAAGCTCTCGACAACCTGCCGATATAAAAATCATGCGGTATTTCATGCCTATATAGGCTTGTTGTATGAGGAAAGACGACACGCCCGGATTATACGTTTTCAGGTTTCCGTCTGAATAATAGGATACCGGAGATGTAGAAGACATCAATCCAACCAAATCGATACCAAACTCATAGGAAAACCGTTTGTTCATCTCCAAGCCTTTAAAAACCGAGGCTCGCAAATATCCGCTTTTACTGTGTGTTACCAACCCATGCTTATTGGCAGACAAATAATACGGTGCAAAAATCCCGTTTCCGGCATTTCCGACCATCGACAAAGAATAGTAATCTGTCGAATGTTGGGCAAAAAGCCCGAATAAATTTCCGATAGATAAACAGAAAACGACTAATAATCCTACTCTCAAACGATGATACATAATGTATGAATATTATTGATAATCGAGACAAAAATAACATATAAAGCACTACGGCACAACTCCCCTCTCTTTATTTAACAAAAAAGGGGGAATAAAGTGTATGAATATACATTTATTCCCCCTTTATACCAAGACTAACCTTTTTAGAAAGAGACCCCTAAACGGAACCCTATATTGTTGCGACCATCGATATCATAGGTCAATACTTTACTCTTATTAGTAGCATAATTATAATACAAAGCTACGTGGAAACCATAACGGACACTCGGATTCGGGAAAATACTTACACCGATTTCGGGAGACACGGTAAAACCCCATGTGTCATCATAAATCTCCCAAGCCTGCAAATAAGAAGACATGCGACTATAATTGGCGCCCAATTTCACCGTTGCATAAGGTTCTAAAATTCCGTCGGTCGTAAAGCGATATTTTGCCAACAGACCAAAGGGTAGCTGAAACAACGAATGTTGCTGGTCGGTCGTAAGAGCCGAATTGCTCTTTAACATCAAAGTCTGCCTGTCTATATATTTATTATTCGTGTGATAAGAAATAAAAGCTCCAATAGCCATTTTAGGCATTACATAATAACCACCTTCAAAATTCATACCCCATCCACTGGCTTTATCGGCATAACTGTTCCCAACAGGAGCGTTAAACTGCCAATCGACATTAAAATAAGTACTCGAAACGGCTTGTGCGTTTCCCCGGGTCGACACGGCTACCATACAAGTAGCGACTACCACCCATAACGATATGTGTTTAATAGTTTTCATAATTCGTTTTCTTTTTATTAATATATAAAATGGGGTAGCCCGTTATTTATTCGTCAAGTAAGGAGACTGAACAAACGACTGGTCTATCGCTTGGATTATTAAATTTCTATTTAATCTAGGGGAGCCGCTCTTCAATCCGGCCATATAGGAATCCCAAAGAATCGTTAGCCGTCGATTGCTACTGTTTTTATTCGTTAAGTCGACTAACTCGGCCAAAAATGAATTCACACTATAACTATATACTACGGGATAGGGATAATACCAACTGTTCCAATATGATCCCCAATATCCGGGGCCCCAATATCCGGGATACCCCCACCACCAATAGTCATTGGGATAATCGACGAAATAACGTACGTCTTCAATATAGCTTACCTGTAACCCTAAATCGGCATCTTCTTTCGAATCGACCAATGTGAATCCCCGAGCAGCCATATTGTCGGCAAATGTTTCGAGAATATAATCGGCATCTTCATTTGTCCAATAGGTCGCTTTTTCATTATTCGTAATGAGTAAGACACTATCCGGCATATAATAGGTGAGATATTCGCCGAAGTCGGCCGATTTATCATAATCGGTAAACACCACATAATCATCATCCAGCTTGGAAAGGCTGGGCTCTTTTTGGCATGCAGCTAATACCGCTACGACAAAAAGAATTGGGATTAGTTTTTTCATATCAGTTTTGTTTTGATTGTTATGTAATAACACCATTGTTATACTCCAAAAACAAAACCGACAAAAGATAGTTCGAAAATAGCGGAAATTTTTATCGAAGGAATATTTTTTATTATCGGGGTTTCTTACCTAACCGATATACAGAATCTACCTGAGACGCAATATAGTCCCAATTATAAGGAGATAAATCATAATGACGTTCTTCCATTTCTCCCTCTAATTTACAAGATAATCTCTCTTCCAACGAGCCGATGTTCCCCGTGACGAAAAAATCGGAGGCATCGAGGCAGGCAAGCCTATTTGCCGGAATGTCGCTGACCAATACCGGCAACCGATAACTCAACGCTTCGAGCAGCACAATGGGCAGTCCTTCATGAAAAGACGGAAGGACAAACAAACGCGCATGGGAAAAGAGCTCATTCAATTTAGCACCCCTTACGAAGCCTGTGAGAACGACATGGTGTTCTTCTGCCAGCCGTTTTAAAGAGACAGAATAATGATCTTCATGGTCGGCATCACCAGCTATGACCAATTTGCAGTTCGAATCGGAAATACGAGCAAATGCTTTTATGAGTAAATCGAATCCTTTCTCCTCCACAAAACGTCCTACGGCCAAAACATATCGTCGAGGTGTCAACCCCAACGACCGAATATAACTGTCGTCTTTTGCCGGCACAGGCTTATTCACGCCATTATAAATCAAGTGCGCGTCCGTGCGATCATACTTTTCACGTAAAATATTATCTATCACAGTAGAAATTACAATCACTTCGTTGGCATAATTCGCCCCCATTCGTTCGCCCCATCTGAGCACAGACTTAGCTGTCTTATTCCACTTCTGCCTATCATAATCGGGACCGTGATGAGTCATCACCACTCGTAATCCCAACAATCGGGCCAACGGGGTTAACAAAGCCGGGCCGATAGCATGGATATGTAAAACGTCAGCATCGACCCAACGAGCATAAATAATCGCTAAAAAAGTGTGAACAATGGCTTCTATACTTTTTCTGCGGGGAGCATAAATATCTTTTAAATGAACGCCTTTATACTCCTTAATCTTATTTTGGGGAGTGACGTAACACGAACGACGAACAACCGTCACATCATGTCCCATAGCAGCTAATCGGGGATATAATTCCTCACAGTGTGTTTCCACACCTCCCTGAATATCGGGGATACCACGAGTACCGACTACAACTATCTTCATCGCAACACTCCCCTCCCCCGTTTACTCACGTCCTAAATTCCCCTGCATGGGATCTTGCCCCACGTCGTACCATTTCTTATCCAGACAAACAGGTTTCCCTAAAAGAGAACGTAATTTATTCTTGATAATCCACCCCATGGGGTGACGGGCATAAGCAAATTTCTTCATAACCGGAGAGACCGTGCCGACCATCCAACAATTCTTCGGACATTTGCGTACTAAACTACGCACATGTTGGGCTTGTTCGCTGTTCCAAATATCCGAAAAAGAGTTCGCCTGTCGAATGTTTCCCATACTCTCTTTCCAATACTTAGCTTCCAACCCATTACAAGGATAAACTTCGCCATAAGGATCTATGAAACAATTCATCAAACCTGCTTCACACGGCAACATACGGCGATTTCCTTCGATATAGTTTATCAATCCCATATTAAAAAATGCCCGTGCCCATGATTTGGGGTGTTTTTCCCTCATTTGCATATTGATCAGCTCGGCAAAGTTACCACAAACGGTATCGCGATTGGTAATCACATTGTCATCTTTGTGAAAATAATACGAATTATGAAACGCAGCGGTAGCGAACTCCATATTCAAGGCTTTGGAAAGACGATATAGGGAAAGCATATCTTCGGAATTATTATTCGACACCGTTATACCGAACCCAATATCCTTCACGCCCATTTCCCTAAGTGACAAGAGAGTCCTCAACCCTTTATCAAAACCTCCGGCTCTTCCCCGTAATTCATCATTCTTTTGGGATAAACCCTCGATACTGATACGTATTCCTATTTTGGGGAATTTTCTCGCCAACTCCAATACTCGCTCCTCGAACCACCCCGACGTGGAAATAACAACTCTGGGGGCTTTTCGAAAAGCGACCTCCACAATCTTATCTAAATCTTCACGAATAAAAGGTTCTCCCCCTGTTATATTGATAAATTTCACATGCGGCAAAATCTCCAATTCTTCCGGTTGAATTTCCAGCCGCGGGTCTGTCGGATTTTTCCAGATATTACACATCTTACACTGCATGGGACAGCGATAAGTGGTAATAATGCTTATATCGGTAGGCGCAAAAACTTTCATTTCTTACAAATATTATGCAAAGATAAACCTTTTTCACCGGTCTATCAAAAATTTTATATATCGAACATCTTGTTTTCACAAGTCATACACATTCCTCAATTCCGCCCAATATCGTTCCTCCGAGAATCGCTTTTGGGCTCGTCGTGCAATACCTTGTGTATCCACGTTGTCCTTAGACATCACAGAAACAATAGCCGAGGCTAATTCTTCCTTATCTCCCATGCGGAACAACATACCATCGCCCTCACGTATCAGTTCCGGTATCCCACCGACTTCGGCTCCGATAACCGGCGTTCCCATACACAAAGATTCTATCACACTTAATGGATTATTTTCATACCAAATGGAAGGAACTACCATCGTCTGCGCATGTTTCACCAATCGTACTATCTCCCTAGACGAAAGGTGTCCTAAAAAAATGACATTTCCCGAACTATATTTTGCCTGTAACTCATTCAGCAACGGCCCATCTCCCGCAATATACAGAGGGAATGGCAAAGACACTGCCACTTCGAGCAACATGCGTACACCTTTTTCCTCGGACAAACGACCTACATAGCAATAGTAGCCCGACTTTTCCCCTTCATTTATCTCTGTCGAATGAAAAAAATCCAATTTATCCTGTTCTATAAAATTACAAATTACGGATAATTTCGTGTAATCATAACCGCAGGCTCTCATCTTCTGTGCCATAAAAGAACTAGGGCAAACAAAAGTATCGACCCAGCGTTGCAGTTTTTTCCGATTCCACCATAAGGCTTCTCCATAAGCCAATGCGCTGGCTATCCGGCTTCCTTTCATACATTTCCGACGAAATACTTGAAAACGATCGGTAAAGCAGGCTTCACAAATTTTCCCTTGACAAAGGCAGTTATACGACGGACATAACAATTTATAATCGTGCAGCGTCCAAACAGTACGACAGCCATAATCTTTCGCCAATTTTACGACAACCGGAGAAAGATAAGAGTGAATATTGTGAAAATGGACTATGTCAGGACGAAAATCATTCAATATCTTCTTAAACGATTTTTTTATATCTCCTAATCCAAAGATACGGCAAGCCGCTCTTGTTTTATTTTTAAGTCCATCGGAAAATGAAATTTCCGATGCAAAATAGCCCGACATTTCACTGGGCAAATTCTGAGAATAAACCATAGAATACACGGCCACTTCATATCCGAGACGACGTAACAAGGCTTCGAGATTGATCATACAAATACAATCTCCTCCTCTCGGATAGTAAAATTTATTTACCAAAAGGATACGCGGCATTCGCTTCATGGGTCGTGTTCAGGTTATTTAAATATTCGGGACGTAAATTTATTTTTTATCCATACCCATTTATACAATAAAATGGGACAGACTATTCCCGTTCCTACTATAAATAACGTAACGAACACAAATTCTATTATATTTCCGCCCGACAATATATGTGTTAAAATTGACTTTCCCACGCCCATAAATAGAGTATGAAACAAATATATAGTCATGGACATAGTTCCTATATACTTCAACCATTCTACAAATGAGACAGTTAAACGAGATAATGACTTGGATATGCCCAGAGTCATAAAACTACCGGCAATACCGAGGAAAATGGTCAAAGCATCTCTCCAAAATTTATCGGAAATAAATTCATATATGATCGAGAAGCCGATCGTAATTACAATCCAAAGAACAGAATACCGGTATACAGCTTGCTCTATCCATGATTTTCGGGCCACCCACATTCCTGATACAAAGAAAATCGAATTCAAACAAAACTGTTCAATACAAAAATATTCGGGAGCCGTATCCCAAAAAGCGAGCCCCAGCGAAAGAAGAGACAATAGTACCAAGCGATTCCCTGCCTTGAAAACCGGGGCAATACAAAATATTAAAAACAAAACATAAACGAACCATAAAAAATACCCGGCTTCCGGCAAATAGAACACTCGATATAAAGCGCTTATCGAAACCGGGTGATCGACTTGCATAAACCCGTCGACCAGTATTTTAATCCCTATAATCGCCCAAGAAAGAATAAAATAGGGAAACATCAATCGCTCGAACTTCGAGCGTACAAACCGCCAATAACCTACCTTTTTTATAGAACGCTCATAAAAAAAACCAGCGATCATGAAAAAAAGAGGCATGTGGAAATGATAGACAAAACTTACAAATCCGATATACCACGAAGGAGCGGTATCTGGGATATAATGCCCAATAACGACCAATACAATCCCTATTCCCTTTGCTATATCGAACGTTATATCCCGAATCTTTCCCATCAGCTATTATATTTCGAAGCCTTCTCAAACGAATCTATAATTCGTCGAGCGACCGCATCGACAGTAATTAAAGAAGCATATTCCCTGCAATTTTCCACATACTCGTCATTTCGCTCTATCATTCGAGCTATATCGTCCTCGTTCCAGTCATTTTTAGAGATTCCTAACTTTCGCTTCTCTACTATCTCACTATCAAACGGCACACGGTTCGTAACTACCGGCGTTGTCATCGCCACAGATTCCATAATCGCCAGCATATTCAACTCTCGCAGAGAATCGAACAAAGAAGCCTTCGAATCCCGATAATACCGAAACAATTCTTTATGAGGCAGTTTCCCCAATAGGACGATTTGCCGCTCTCGCCCCATTTCTTTTATTTGTCGGTCATACTCTTCTCTCAACACGCCATCGCCGGCTATATACAATATGTAATCTCTGTATCGAGGATATTTTGAAAGAAAAGCATCGAACTTACGAATAACAGATATGACATTCTTTTCCCAAAATAAACGTCCGACAGTCAAGAACTGGCTCTTTTTATTCGACATCTCTTTCTCCAATGTCACTACTACCCCATGTCCTATGGGGTCGCCGACACGAGGCATATATCGCCGAATGAACCGCTGCGAGACATACGACCGAGGTATAATCCAAGCCTTACGCATAAAACAACGAGCTATTATATTATACCAAATGCGAGAAGGCCAAGTTTTCATCTTGCGATTGTGAGCTCCTAATTCCTGCCAAATTACAGTTTTACGAGGGACAATGAGCGAAGCGAACAACGACGGTATAGAAAAAGTCTCACTTGCTAAAACCATATCGACATCACCTTTTCTTTGCTGTAAATACCTCCATACTCCCGGTAAAAAAGGAAGTACACTCGGTTGAAATATTTTTCGTCCAATCGACTTCAAAAAGACGACTTCAAAATCATACGTCTCCTTTCTCTCAGGTGCATAATCGGCTGCCGCTATCAATGAGACAGCATGCCCGGCTCGATGATAAGCCAAACACAAATCATAGATCATCGTCTCTTTTATAGTAGTTACATGTGGTATAACTCCTTTTTCATGAGTAAAAAGAATGGGATTGATAACTATGATTTTCATACGTAAAGTCTATTTATTACCGCAAAGATAGCACAAACGAAAGCAGAAACAAATAAATTTGTCCCTGCCAAGTGTAATCTATTTTCGCAACATGCTGTAAGTCTTCGTATAAATAAGAGCTGCAACGGCCTCGTTTATTTATACCAAAATTTTATTCAATTAAACAGGGCTTTTATCTTCATTTGTAATTCCTGCCGAATCGATCTCGGTTGAATACAATAGCTAAGAATCACAACCACTGTAATATAAATGATTTGCAATATAATCGAATCTACCCTATAAAATACTATCGCCCCTCCTATCAAGAACAAAATCGGATAAATGATTTCCATCGATACCTTCACCGGAAAAAATTTCCACGTATCGATTATCCGGAAACCAAGCATAAACAGATAAGAAAGAATGGACGAAAGGACAATTCCCCAAATACCCATAAAACGAATGAAGACATAATTCATGATTAAATTCAATCCCGTTGTAGTAATCACTCCCGGCAGATTTCTCACGGTCTGCTTCGAACATTGATAGCCCAAATCGTAAAACGATGCCAATGCAAAACAAATTACCGAGATAAACATCGGATATAAATATTGCAAGCTCTCTAAATAACGAGAATCCACCAGCCATGAATAGTTGATTTTCAGCACGAAAACAAAAATCAGCGCTAAAACGGACAATATGAGAATATATGTATTGAATATTCTGGAAAAGAACTTCGACCGGTCTGCCGCCCCGTACTGTTTAATAGCAGTCTCTTGCCATGCTTGATATACGATCACCGAAAATGTCTCTAATATAGTAGAAAACTTCATGGCTACCGCAAATATACCATTGGCCTCCAAACCTAAGAAATGTTCTATAAACAATCGACTGGAACTTCCCAAAAGCCACCAGCAAACAGCATTCGGCAACAAAGGCAAAGAATATTTCAACAGAGCTCTATTCAGAGACTTATCTCTAAAACTAACGATAAAATAGCGTTTAAATACTCGTGCCCGAAATTCTATAATAACCATTGTCACCAAACGGGACAATATATTGGAACAAAATATGCCCGCAATTCCCATTCGTAGCCAAGCAACAAAAATCAAACTGTACAATCCTATCTGAAAGGCGGTCAATATACCGGCCAAGACAAAAGATTTATTTTGTCCCAAGCCTCTTACGATTTGGACTTCTACCTCATACAACGAAAGCGTGATTACAAATGCGACAATCCAACCCCAATCCCGTATATCGTAAAAGAAAGAAAAAACAATCCCCACCAACAATACCACCAAAGAGGATTGGGCCATCAATTTATAGGAAAACGAAACGACTCCTTTACGAGTATATTCGTCTTCATTATCGAGCAAAAAACGAAAAGTACCGTCTCGCAATTGAAACGTTATAAACCCCATTGCCAAAAACGTAAGAGTCAGGACAATATCATAATATCCAAAATCATCGGGGAATATATAATATGTATATAGAGGAACCAAAAGAAATGTGATCAATTTGGACCCGAGGTTTCCTATGGCATAAATAAAAATATCGTTTATAAATTTCGTACTTCTATTCATTTCTTCACCATCGCTTCTTTTGATACCCTTGTTTCTTTCTCTCTTATCACAGAAATATCTCTTACGACAAAGCCCAACAGAATCATTACAATAATACCGGAACCTTGCAAGAAAGCACTACCTGCAACCGACTCAATGAATATAAACAAAATGATCATCAAGCCTATTTTATGGAGGTGCACCGCATAAGGAGAACCTGTAATAATTTTCAGTTTCTTATATACCCATATCCAAAAATAAAAGAACAATACAATCCCTACCATTCCAAATTGTACCAACTCCGGGAAATAGGTATCGGATACAAACGGACAATCGCCTTCCAACAGTCCCCAAACCTCATCTAAATTGTATTCTTTATACAAAAGCGAATAGCCTATTATTCCCGAAGAATAGGTGGCATACGATGCCAATCCAGAACCCAGAAAGAAATGGTCCATCAAAGCCTGAGGAGCCCTGATATATAGTGCAGCCCGAGCAAAGGATTCGTCCATATTCTCCTCCCCGGAAAACAAACCGGAAGAAATAAAATAATAATTGATTTTATCCCAAGCTACATATAAGACGCCACAGAAAACCAAAGCCATCATTACCCACTGCTTTAACTTTACTTTCGACAATTGTCCCGGTTTGTACCACAAAAAGAGATACAGAGCGGCCACATAAAATCCATAAAATTTGGAGCGTGTACTAAAAAAACCCACAGACAAGATAAACAGCATGATAATCTTGTCCTTACGGCTCATATCCTGGCAAGAGCAATAATAATATATCAAAAATAAAACCGTACTGATAAGGCCATAGTACGCTACATGAAAGAAGAAAGCCTCTCCTAAGCCTACAAGTATTATTCCCAACATCGCCACACTGAGAACAACGCATAGTTTTTTCAAAAAAAGTTTTTGAGCTCCCGTAAACCTTACCCCCATGGCATAAGCTACATAAAAAGCGATGAAGGGCTTGATTTGAATAAAAAAATCATAGAATATCGCCTTAGGGGTATTATAATGAACGCCAACCAACGAATACAACAGGTAAAACGTCATTATACCTACGACCCCAAAAAGACCTTTATAACGCCGATGGTTCTTATTACTTAATATATCCAGTACACATAAAAGAGCTAAAAGCAATGTAATCAACTCGTCGGAACTTTTAAACCACATCAATTGATAGGTATAAATCCCCGCCACAAGCATCAGAATAAACAGCCCATAGAATATTTTATTCAAGGAAATCATCGCTTATCCCCTTGTATGTTTCACCGAATACCCATAAGTCTTTTTTATTTCCGTATCGTTCAAGACGAACATTACATTTTTCAAAGAACCCTCTGCTACAAAATCCTCGACGTTGAATACACTATTCTTATGCGTATAATCAGCCCTGCAAACATATAACGTGGCATCGACAAAACGAGTCAACGAGAACGTATCAGCAACTCTCTCCACAGGAGCTGTATCGACAATTACATAATCATATTTTTCTCGAAGACGAGCCATTAAACTATCCAATTTTTCGGACAATAAAAGCTCGGAAGGATTCGGTGGAACGGGGCCGGCCGTTATGACATCAAGAAAGCCTTCTTGTGCCACATGATGAATCAAATCGTTCTCTCCACCTTCTTTATTCGAAACCAAATAATTCGTCAACCCAGTAGTCACCGAAAGCCCCAAATAATCAGCAATTTTCGGATTCCGCAAATCCAAATCGATCAAAACCGTACGCTTCCTCATTAAAGCTATCGAGTAAGCCAGATTAAGACTGACGAACGATTTTCCTTCTCCCGGTTCTGACGAGGTTACCAACAGAATACCCTTTCCTCCACCCGGCAACATAAATTGTAAATTAGACCGTAATAAACGGAACATTTCAGCGGCAGGAGAAACACTGTTTTCTCTCAAAACGACATAGCCCGAAGTAGAACTATGACAAATTTCACCAGCAATAGGCAAATCTGTCAATCTGCGCAAATCATTTTTGTTATTGAACTTAACAGAGAAAACAGTCTTTCCATATAAGTAGACAACGGGCAGTACCAATCCGATTCCACAAGCGATCAATAAAAGAATCAAAGATTGCGGCGCAACCGGTTTATTTTTACTATAAGCCGGATTGACAATCCTACATTTAGGCGAAGTCGCCGCCAATGTCATAGCGTTCTCCTCCCGCCTCTTCATCAAGAAAGTATATAATTCATTCTTAATAAGCTGATTCCTTTTTATATCCATATACTCTCTCTCTTGCTCAGGGAAGCCCCGCAACCTAGCCCGAAACTCTTGCTCTTGTTTTTTCAAATCGGTACGGGCTATATCCGAACTTTCTTTCGCTTTCGACACCGTATTCAATATATTCTCACGCATGACATCTATTTGAGCGGTAAGTGTACGTAAAGCCAAGTTCGAGTCCTTTGCTGTACGAAGCAAACGCATTCTCTCCAATAGCAATTTATTATATTCATTAATCGCCTCGGCCGCTCCCCGATCGGGCAAACCGGTCGTAACAGGAACCAAAGAATATTTGTTTTCCGGCTTATTCAGGAAACTATCTACCATCGAAATAATCGAATATTGTGTTTCGGCTTCCAACAGTAACTTGCGATATTGACTGTTTGCTTCAAGAATGATTTTGGCTTCGGCATCTATATCGGACAAATCGTTTTCCCTCTTATACCGTTCTACAATATTCTCGGCGTCATGGAGTTCTTCTTCTACCGTTATCAAACGCTCGTCGATAAACGAAAGCATGTTTTGCGCCTTCAAGTTTTTATTCAGCACAGCATCCTCGTTATAACATTCTATCAACGTACTGAGCATATCTTTTCCTCTTTGCTTATTCGATTCCCTTATTTTTAATGAAATGCCATTGGCTTTTTTATTCGACAAATCGATATCCAGCCTTTTCTCCAATATTTCAGCTTCGCCGTCATACCCGTTAACATGAGCGACAAACTTCAACTTCTTGCCCGGCTCATAAAATTGGGTCTTATCGATAACAATCCCCTCTCCATAATCTACTTTTATCGGGAACGATGCCGCTTCCATTTCGGCCAAAGTCGTAAAGAACCCTTTCTTCAACAAGACCTTGATTTTATCATCAGAGCCGCCCGTTTGAACTTTAACGACAAATCCACTTGACAATGTATCCGCCATCGATTCGGGAATATCTACGGTAAAGGGTGAATTACGATAATACTCTTTCTTTTTGAAAAAGTTTTTTTTGCTCGTATATGATATATTCAAATCGAGTCTTTGAACCATTTCGCGAATTAAAGAATGCGACGAAATAACCAATATCTCGTCATTCACCGAGCCACCACCTATCATACCGTCTAACGAGAATCCACCACCAGAGATTCCTCCCATCAGCGAAGACAAGCCTCCACCGCCTTTTTTCTCATCTTCATTGACAAGAATATCGGCAGAAACTTCATATACAGGCTTGGCAATCTTCAAATAACAAACTACCAACGCTACACAAACGACAACCGACCCTGCGAAGAGATACCATTTTCTACATGCGGCACGCCATAAAGCGACTATATCGATATTATCATTTTTTCTTTCCGAGGTATATTTTTCTTCCATAAACAAAATCTTTTCATTACTTAATGAACAACGCTATCGCCAACGATGCCAACACCGAGATGGCACTCACAACAGTACCCACCACAGATATGCGATATTGTGCCAATTGATTGTAATTCGAATTATTTCGCTGTGCTTTATTCGGCATAACGTAAACGACATCGTTCTGTCTCAAATAAAAATAGGGCGATCCAAATAGAGATTGATCGGTCAAATCGAAACGATGGAAAATCCGTTTGCCATTTTCTTCCCGCATCAACAATACATTTTTCCGTTCGCCATAGATAGTCAAATCGCCTGCCGCACCTATGGCATCGAGTATCGACATACGTTCTGTTTGTACCGATATTTGCCCCGGGTTTTTCACTTCGCCCAGTACAACGACTTTAAAATTCATGAATTGTACCAATACGAAAGGATCTTTCAACTCAGGACGGATTTTATCCTCTATAAACTTCGACAGTTCATTGCGGGTCATTCCTTCGACACGAATACGTCCTACTATCGGGAAATAGATATAACCGTTTTTATCTACCGTATAGACTTGCAAATTAGGGACAATCGTCAGCTCTTGCTTCCCCGGCTCAGAATAGGAAACAGCCGGTAAATTATAAGGAGCGGCCGCATCGGGGACCACCGACGAAACCGTTATCGATAGCATATCGTCGGGAGCTATTCGCAATTCATAATTGCCCACCTCCATCTTTCCGCTCATCTCTTCGATATCCAAATTTTCAAAATAAGCAGTCTTACTGGTTGAACAGGAAGAAACCACAAGCAATAAGACAATAGCACTTAACACATTTATTTTCATTACATTATTCTTTTCCGTCCGGATTAGCCCGGTATAATTCTATTTTATAACGTTGTACCAAGCCCTTTTATTATACATATCTCAACATCTTTTTGAACCTTTATTACAATTTTTTTCTTACAATTTTTCACCATTCACGAAAAGTTCTTACATACAGCTTTTTAATATACTATTTTCTATCGGCCTTCGATAAAAAAGAATATTAAAATCATTTCAAACGGTCTGTTTGAAAAAGTTTATGTACGTTTGTAATTTATTTTATCACATGTTATGGATTTAAACTTTTCTTGGGATTTTTCTACTCCAGAAATATATTGCTTGGGGATACTGATTCTGATTTGGATTATCGAAATAATCTATCAATTTTATCTTTTCAATCGCCCCTTTCGCTTTTATCAAAAAGAGAAAAACGGGAAAATAGAATATACCCACCAATATCCTGCGGTATCGGTAATCGTTTATGCCCAAAACGATGCCGAAAACCTCGTTAAATACATGCCCAAAATTCTAAATCAGGCATACCCCGAATTTGAAGTCATCGTAGTCAATGACGATTCAACCGACGATTCCAAAGACATACTCTCCGTTTTGGAGACACAATATAAAAATCTATACCACACCTACGTACCGGAAGGATCGCGCAACCTAAGCCATAAAAAACTGGCTCTGACCCTCGGTATAAAAGCCGCTCGATACGATATAGTCGTATTCACAAACGCCAATTGCGATCCAAGAAACAACGAATGGTTGGCCACTATCGCCCGAAACTTCGTTCCCGGAATCGACATTGTTTTAGGCTATACGGCCATTGAACGAAAGGAAAAAGAAAAATTCTCTTTCTGGTATTGCTCTTATGACCAACTGTTATTTTCTATCCGATATTTGTCTTTCGCCCTCATCAATCGGCCTTATATGGGAGTAAGTTCCAACATGGCATACCGTAAAGAATTATTCTTCAAAAATAAAGGGTTTTCCAAATTTCTACATCTGCACTACGGAGACGACGACCTGTTCATCAACGAGATAACCAACCGAACCAACACCCGAGTAGAAATATCCGAAGCGGGACAAATGACCGCGACTTATCAAGATAACTATGAAGCATGGAAAGAGTTGAAGCTACAATACGACTTTACTTCCAAATACCTTCATACCACAGCCAAATCGATATTCGGCATAGCTAAGTTCTTCGATTATGCTTTCGATATTCTGTTCGTTTGTCTATGGGTAGAGGGCATCATACATAATTGGACAACCGCTGTTTTGGCCTCGATACTGGCCTTGTCTTTATTCTCGATCAAAGTCATCGTCTATCGACGGGCTGCAAAAATACTCCGCAAACCGAGACTTTTTTTCTCCTTACCGTTCTTTTCCTTCATACAACCATGTATAAACCTTTATTTCAAGGTAATAGGTTCTGTAACGAGAAAAAAGAATTTCACGTGGCGATAATACATAAAAGAGAGGGCCGCAAATTGCAGCCCTCTCTTTTATGTATGCTATCCATGCAGAAAAAGTTTATTTTACCATAATTTTCTTTTTTTCTGCCATCATAGGAGTTTGCTTTTTCGGAATCATCACTGTCAACACGCCGTTGTTCTGATGTGCTTCAATGGCATCCGTATTGACATTATCCGGTAAAATCAAAGTCTGTTGAAATTGCGAATACGAAAATTCTCGGCGCAAATAACGTCCTTTTTTATCCTTTTCGCCTTCCTCTTGTTTGTGCTCTACCGTAACGACCAAATGATTTTCTTTGTCGACCGTTATATCGAAGTCGTCTTTGGTAATACCCGGCGCTGCAATTTGAACCTCATATTCCTTTTCCGTTTCTACAATATTAATGGCCGGAGCCGCACTGCTAGTTTTAGCGATCCACTCATTTCCGAAGAAATCGTTAAAAATTCCGGGGAGCCAGTTTTGTTGATGCTTTGCAGGTGTCATAATTATACCTCCTAAATAAGTTTATAAATTAACGTTGCCGGGTTATTCCGACAATCACTCTTAAAACAAGGAGATACCCCTTTTGGGTCAACCGTAAGGCGTTAAAGTTGACGAGAAGTTATAAAAAAGAGTTACGGCTCTATCACAATATCATATCTCAATAGCTGGAAACTCACTTTGAACGGACGCCCAGACACACGAGACGGGGGAGAATCGACATGATAATAATTTTTCGAACGGTCGAAACTCTCGATTTCACACTTGCGAGTCGAACGAGGCAAAAGATCACAATCCACCATGCGAGTACGATAATCGATCATTTGGCCGTCCGGGGTACGATAAATCATTTTCAAGACTACCCGAGACAACCGATAAGGTGTATTGTTTCGCAAAAGGAAACTCTCTTTCGTATCGCTCATACGTTTATCGAACCCTAACATATCGACAGCTACCGGAGAAAACAGTAATGCCCGAGATGTCGTATCGGATAATGTCGATACCGGTTCCCGACTCACCAACTCAGGGTCGGCTTCGATTATTTTCTCCATTGTTTCCTGACTCGGAATTTTTATAGAAGAACTTCGGCGCGGCATAATACCCGACTGCCCCCACAATGGCACAGCCAACCAAAATGCGGCAATGAATAAAATCGTCCTGCTCATAATCCTAATCCTTTACATATCCACACCACAGAAACCAAAATCGTAAAAACGAGTAGGTTCCTAGCCGTCGCTCCCAGTAGGGGATTCAATGCCTCACCCACCCGCTGCTTAATCGCCAACCCTGTCTTTATATGAAGAAACAGATATACAATGGCTGGTAAAAATATATACGCGATTCCGAAATCTGCCAAACAAGGAAAAAGCAACAAAACGGCTACCAGCCCGTTCACAAAATACCACCACAAAGCAAAACGCCGCCCGAACAGCACCACCGTCGTTCGTTTATTCGCCGCAGCGTCTTCTTCCATGTCCCGATAATTATTCACCAACAGAATATTTATAGACAACAATCCCATAGCGATCGACAGCAGAAACACATCTGCATCGAACTGTAAAGCCTGTACATAGTAGGTCATGTTTACTGCGACCAGACCGAAAAACAAAAACACGGTTACATCGCCCAATCCGTGATAGGCCAACGGATAAGGGCCTGCCGTATAGGCCAATGCAAACACCGCTATAATCACACCTATCGGTATCAACTGCCAACCGGCAAAAAAAACAAGTCCCAATCCTACCGCACAAGCCACTCCTAAAACACAGAATGTACCCATAAGCATGGCTCGCGGAGTTATATCGCCCGAAGCAACAGCTCGACGAGGTCCTACCCTACCGGCTTTATCGCTCCCCTTCACATAATCGAAGTAGTCGTTCGCCATATTAGAGGCGACTTGTGCCAATAAAGCGAACAACAAACACAACACGGCGGGAACCCAACGAAATGTACCGGCATAAAAGGCATAAGCCGAAGCGGCGATCACCGGGCTAGCCGATGCCGGCAGCGTGCGCGGACGAGCCGCCGAAATCCAATCCTTAACCATGAGACTCTTCTTTATCCAACCCGAAACAGGCCCGTATCGTAGAGCGTATGCCCTCGGCCTCCGGTCTATCTTCCCGCAATATGGAAAGTATCACCCTCAAATATTTATCTTTATTCGCCAATCCGCACAGGTTACAGACGTTACTGTTCGTCAACATCGACTTCTGATTGTAAACCTTCAATATCGACCGGTAATCTCTGTTCTTGACAAATGTACGGAATTGACTACAAATCATATTATAAAGTCCGCGTACATCGGTATCGTCCGTCAAATGGTCGATATGGTCCTCGAACGAACCGATATCGTTGAACCTCCGGTCGATTTTATATTCCAAATCACGCCGTATGCGGTGACGGGTATGTAACAATGCCTGCGACTCTATCTCTTGTGCGAACAACTGAATGACATTGTTTTTTACTATTTCGAAGACTTTGTTCTCGTTTCGTTTCATACGTCGGGCAACCGAGCGAATCACCCCTTCGAGCATTAACAGATTCTCCACTTCCGCTACTTCGGGCACATACACATGACGACTGCGCAAATACTCGACTTCTCGCTCCGTCCGCCGATCCCTGTCGACAATTCCCCAAGATTCGAGATGGTGTATCTCCTTCAAATCGGCAAAAGCCCTTGTCGCTTCTATTACCTTATTACAACCACCCAACGGCTTCACGGTGTATTCAGGGAAAATATAGGGATAGAGTTTCACATCGATACTTCCGGTAGCTGCTCCCTCGATAAATAATACCGGTTTGCGGCTGCCCAATATATCCAAATACATGCCTTCGGGAAAAGAGTCGTCGTTACGGATAAACTCATAGTCCCAACTCACGTGATCGGCATCGAACGAACGGACCCAAATACAAGTACTCTCGACACGCGAAGCCGCGAAATCCAAATCGTGCGTCAGATAAACAAAAGTACAATCCTTGCGCAAGTTCTCAATCGAATCCCACAGCGATTTCATAATGGAATGGTGCAGATAGAATTCAGGATCTTCCACCAAAATCACAGCATTGGGCATAGCAAACAGCACACCTGCTATATAATAGAGCACCGCCTTCTCCCCCGAACTCAGTCGCAAAGGATTGAAAGGCTCCGAATTCTCGCTTTGAATCAACAAACGCCCCTCGGCCCGCAACATTTTATTTCTCGGGAAAACCCGTTCCCACAACTTTTGGACCCGATCGAAACGAGTTTCCGGGAAATTGACCCGTTCCCCCCTCGGGGTTTTGAATTTATACTCGAACAGATTGCGACACTCTTCGCTCAACAGCAAGAAAAGCAACTGGTCGAACTCGGTGGGAATCTCTCTCGAAACATAGTGCGAATGTTCCATAGCATCCCGGTACATCGCCTCGATAGACCCCGGCCAAACTTCGTGAGGCGGCATAATGCACAATGCCTTTTGAGCCGAAAGCCAAAAAGCATGGTCTTGTATCCGTCGGGCTATTTCCACTCCGAACCGGCTTTTTCCGGCTCCATTCGCACCAACGACCGTTACCGTCCGCGACGACAGTTTTTCGGTTTGTGCGCTATCGTTTCTTTTCGGGAGCAATATTTCCATAGTAGCACTTTTTAACATGAAAGGAAATCCTTTCTCAAAAATAACTATTTTCGGGAATAAACGGCATAACAATCCGAACAATTTTCGTATTTTTGACTTTGTCTATTTATAACCCCTAATTCATTAAATTATGTTTTCAGGAATTGTCGAAGAAGCCGCTCCCATTGTTGCCTTGAAACGGGATAACGGGAATTTGCACCTTACGCTCAAAAGTTCGTTCACTCACGAATTGAAAATCGACCAAAGCGTCGCTCACAACGGCGTGTGCCTCACAGTCGTAAACATCGAAGGAGATCACTATACGGTCACTGCCATACAAGAAACTCTCGAACGCAGCAACTTAGGGACTCTCTCTGTCGGAGACAAAGTGAACCTCGAACGTAGTATGCTCATGAACGGCCGCCTCGACGGACACATCGTGCAAGGCCATGTGGACCAAACAGCCCGCTGTACAAAAATCGATCTTGTCGACGGAAGCCGATACTATACCTTCACCTACGACCTCAATCCCGAAATGGCTGCCAAAGGCTATATGACCGTAGAGAAAGGATCGGTTACCGTGAACGGGGTAAGCCTCACCGTATGCAACTCGCAGGACAACAGTTTCCAAGTGGCGATCATTCCCTACACCTACGAGCATACCAATTTCCACCAAATCAAGGAGGGTAGTATAGTGAACCTCGAATTCGACATTATCGGCAAATACATCAGCCGTATCATGCACTTCGAAAAAGATTAGAACAAAATGAATATCTACGAAATTATCAACCACCGGCAAAGCGACCGCCAGTACGATCCCGAACGTCCGGTCGAACCCGAAAAAATACGGCGCATCCTCGAAGCCGCCCGCATAGCACCCTCGGCCTGCAATGCGCAACCTTGGCACTTCATCGTAGTGGACGAACCCGAGTTGCGAAACCAAGTGGCCGATGCCGTGGCCAGCCGCATATTGGGCATGAACCACTTCACCAAACAGGCTCCCGTGCATATCCTCGTCGTGGAGGAGCGACCCAATTTCACATCGGGCATAGGCGGGCTCATCAAGGACAAACAATTTCCGCTGCTCGACATCGGTATCGCTGCCGCACACATCACCCTCGCCGCCACCGCCGAAGGATTGGGCAGTTGCATACTCGGTTGGTTCGACGAGAAAGCCGTGCGTAAACTACTCCATGTTCCCGATAAGAAACGAGTCATTCTCGACATCGTATTGGGATACTCCACCCAACCGCTTCGGGAGAAAAAACGAAAATCTGCCGACGAGGTGATTTCGTATAATAAGTATTGAAACTATTGCATTCTACTCAATAAAACAGTTGCGAGCCAATGCCGAAATTCGGCATTGGCTCGCAAAGTTGTATCAAAATGCTCTTATGATAGTTTCTTCTTTCTAAGGGACAAAATTATAAGCAGCAAAACACTCATGAAAGAACTATTAAAAACAACAGATCTTTATTCGTAATATACCTTTAACAATTCTATGGCATCAGCATTCCCCTGTTCGGCAGCTTTACTCCACCAATAGACGGCCTGGGTATAATCCTGTGATACACCTTCACCATTATAATAGCAACGTCCTAAATTGTATTGTGCCTCGGTATACCCTTGTTCGGCAGATCGACGAATCAAGGCTATTCCCTTTTCTTTGTTCATGTAAATACCTAATGAATCATTCCCCTTCAAATAGTTTAATCCTAATTCAAATAAAGATTCGGGAGACTCTTCCTTAGTGACCTTTCCGCTACAAGCCAATAACGGGATAAACAATGCAATACACATAAATGGTTTCAAACCCATTCTCATTTTTCCTTTTCTTTACACAAAGAAAGTGAAAAACGGTATCGGTTCCCATCAATTCATATATCCCATTAGTTTCCAATATAATCGACAAAAAGTTGACACTACTGTCGCAAATAGGTAGAAAAATCCGTGGGAATAGACCTGAATTTTAGCGAATGAGATAGATTGCATTTCTCCTTCTCCCCTGCCGTGTCCCGTAGCCTCACGGGGAGTCGCGTTAGCTATATAGGAAAGAGACTGACGAAACAAGCATTTCTTAGGAGAGGGGTTAGAAAGATTTCATAAGATTTTTGACAGTAAGAATAACCCCTCCGTCCGGCGGACACCTCCCCTATCTTCCTTCGAAAACAACCCGTAAGGCTACGGGACACGGCAGGGAAGAAGGGCCAAAATGTCTCTGCGAATATTCTTTTTCCTCCCTACTGCGAATACAAGAGTTAAAAGGCAATCCACTGAGCCAGAAATTGGACACCGATTGGAAACCCCTTCACAGCCCTCTACATGAAACATTTATCCCGTCAAAAAGTCGAACAGCCGGCTTACTTCTCTTTCAAATGTTCAGAGAAATATTGAAAAAAATCGTAGTTCAAGATTCGAGAAATACGGGTGAGCAACTCGGTATCGATATACTCTTTGCAGAATATCTTGTACACATTGGCCCGGCTACAAGAGAGTTTGCGGGCAAACCAAACGACAGCGCTCCTCGGCTTTCAATCGCTCTTTAATGAGTTCCCCTATCGGTTTCATAGCGAAAAGATTCTTCTTACCGTCCCCATAAGAAGGTTTAATATAACAACGAAGCGTGGAACTGAACACTCACACCGCAGTTTGAAGGTCGTAGGAAACCCGAGATACAGATATGAGATAGCAGCCCACGCCCGTGATGCGCAAGAATCACCATGCCTAACCTTGTATCTCGTTTCGAAAATTTCCTACGTTTTCAAACTACAAGACAAGCATAACGCTTCTTTTTAATTTAATATGTATTGGAAAGGACTACCCTTCTCCCCTGCAAAAATAACGAAAGACAGACACAGAATTTTATTCTGCCAAGTCACACTTCATTTTCACATACTTTACAAAAGTAGTGAAAGGTAAGTGCAGAAAAAAGAGTTTTGCTTATTTTTTCTGTTGAACCGCACCTTATATCCAAACATAAGGAAACACCACAAGGGAACAAAGTCTATCTCCGTAATTTTTTATTCGAACCGGCTTTTAATAAAAAAGCCCCGAAGAATCGCTCCGGGGCTAAAAAACAAGACGTTAAAATTTATTCTTCGTCTTCATTCTCTTCGAATAAACCATCGAGTAATCCGGATGCCTGTTTCATGGCATCATTGAATTTTTTTTCGATAAATTTAGCACCTCTTGTCATCGATGCTTTCATAAAACGTCCCCGCAAACGTCCAATCTCCACTAAATCTTCTTCGGTCAGTTTATCTTCATACTCTTCATAATACGTTGTGGTAAACCGCTCGTATTCTTTCAATGCCTCGTTCCACTCCGCCTCGGTGTCGAAATCGGTATTCTCCACTTTATCCACAAATGACTCGAACTCTTTCAAATACGAATTTTTACTGTGCACGCCGCACGATACGAGCGATAATACCGAAATCACCGCAACAATTAAACCCATTTAATAAAAACGTTTCATATATCTTCATACTTTGCATTTCATGCAAAAATAATACAAGTAAAAATACTACACTCCAAAATAGAAAGTATATTTGTATAAAAAAACAATCTACGAAAATGAAGCCCATCAAATTATTCTATCAAGCTCGTTGCCCATTTTGTAAACGGGCATTCAATTACATCGACGAATTGAAAAAACGTCCCGAATATAAAGACATTGTCATCGAAACCATTGAAGAAACCGAACACCCCGATATCGCAGACCAATATGATTACTATTACGTTCCAACGTTTTACATCGCAGACGAAAAGGTGCACGAGGGCGGTATCTATCCGAACGAAGTCGAAGCTATCTTCAAAAAGGCTTTGGTACAAGAATAATGAAAAATTTCTACTCTCGTTACCGAGGGTATCAACAACACTTCTTCGGGATAGAGGTGAAAAGATAGGAAGGGATTCTTGTTTGTATATTTAACCCCTCCGTCCTTTGGACACCTCCCTATATTTTGCTGCGGGACACGGCTGGGGGGAGAGGGGTAAAAGTGTCGCTTTGAACAGCTTTTTACCTTTTCGGAACTTTAGGGGCGTTCATGTGTCTCTCCTGCCTTGCCTCGTTGTGAGTCCTATATACAAAAAGAGAGAAAGCCGAAGGGGTTCCCCTCTCCGGCTTTCTCTCCTATAAGTTGGCGGCTACCTACTCTCCCACTTGCGCAGTACCATCGGCGTGGCGGGGCTTAACTTCTCTGTTCGGAATGGGTAGAGGTGGATCCCCCGCGCTGTAACCGCCTGAATGTCGCGATCCTTGACGAAAAAAAAGAGTCTCTCGCAATCTCTGCCTCCCTTATCTACCCTCGACGTCTTGCGCTTCCGAAAGTTTCGGGCTATTAGTACCGCTCGGCTGTGACATTGCTGCCTGTACACCTGCGGCCTATCTACGTCATCGTCTTTGACGTCCCTATATGGAAATCTTATCTTGGAGCGGGCTTCGCACTTAGATGCTTTCAGCGCTTATCCCTTCCAGACTTAGCTACTCGGCTGTGCTCCTGGCGGAACAACCGATGCACCAGGGGTCTGTCCAACACGGTCCTCTCGTACTAGTGTCGGATCTCCGCAAATTTCCTGCGCCCACAACAGATAGAGACCGAACTGTCTCACGACGTTCTGAACCCAGCTCGCGTGCCAC